>WNGK01000303.1_pt1 | contig 83913 bp, 70 predicted proteins | sample 5400601 | NCBI WGS metagenome assembly WNGK01 (sample SAMN13153376, study PRJNA577476) | soil metagenome | isolation source: 60 cm soil or saprolite under Garry oak tree replicate 1 | place: USA:California | collected 2016-06-15 | reverse complement strand
CACGGTCGTGTTGTACACGTTGTGAATGATGGTGACGTTCACGTTGTTCACGGAACGATTGTAGAAAAAGTGTCCACCGTCCCAACGCCCGCCTTCATAACCGTGGCCGAAGTAGCCGTAGCCATAATTGATTCCGCCATAGAAGCCGACCATCGGCCCCCAGAAACCTTCGTAAAAGATGAATCCGCTGCCGCCCCAACCCCAATAGCCCGGAGTCCACAGGAAACCGACTTCCGGAGCCAGCACCCAGGTTCCCGGCACCCAATAGTAATCGCCGAAGTCATAGTCGTAGGCCCAATAGCCGGGCGTCCACATGTAACCCTCTTCGGGGCAAATCGGTTGTTCGTAGATTGGAAGATCAGGCGGCGCAAACGCGACCGCGATGCCCACGCTGACTTGTGCACCCGATGATGCGGGCGCGCATAGCGTCAGCATCACCATCAACGCGAATATGAAGCAACGAACGTAAGCGTTTTGCATTGTCTTGCTCCTCGTGTCTGGATTGAGGCGGGAGGTTAGATGCCGCATATCGAACGCCCTGTGCTGCACATTTATTAGCGGTGCTGTCCCCACTTTGGCAGAATCTGTTTTTCAAAACACCCCTATCGAAACTTTGAATTGCGCCATCCCACCCCCATGGTAGATACTATTTAGGCAATGCTCCATACCTGTGTCCAGAAGTCGGCTATGTGTTGTTGTTGTACTTGTCGTGTCTCTTCTGGAGATGAGGTGCAGAGCTAACTAAGTAATAGACGAAATTCCTAAAGCTCACGCCCACCGCCAGAAGGAACTGGTTGGTGGGTTTTGGTTTTTTAGGACGAAGAAAAGCGGGAAGGGCACGACGTGCCCCTCGATGCTGTGAGAGACGACAGCCGTTAGCTAAGGCAGAGCAGATTTGGCTAGAAACTAGGGACTAGTAGCTAGCAGCTTAAAAACATGAAAGCTTCGAACACACTTTGGAAAGAAAAGCTCGTCGGCCAAATCGCGGAGAATTTATCCCGCGAAATTGACGCCTTCGAAACCGACATCGCCCTTCGTAAGCAGGGCAAGTTGGACGAGCGTCTCTTTGCCGAGACCCGCCTGCGCCGGGGCGCGTACGGCCAGCGCTACGACAATGGCCAGCGCAGCGACGGCCAAAAAGTCCAGCGACTGAACTTTCCCTCCGGCGACCTGACCAAAGGCCCCAACACCATGTGGGACGCGCCGGGTATGCAGCGCATCAAGATCCCCGCCGGCGGGCTGAATGCTACGCAGCTTGAGACCATGGCCGAGCTGGCCGAGGAATATTCCGACGGCATCGCGCACGTCACGACCCGGCAGGATTTTCAGTTGCATTATGTGAACATCGATGACGCCCCGGCGCTGATGCGGAGGCTGGCGGCCGCGAGCATTACCACGCGCGAGGCTTGCGGAAACTCGGTGCGCAATGTGACGGCTTGCCCGTATGCCGGAGTTTGCCAGGACGAAGCGTTTGACGTGACGCCGTACTCGCGGGCGCTGTCGAAGTTTTTGCTGGGGCATCCCGATTGCCAGAATTTTGGGCGCAAGTTTAAGCCGGCGTTTAGCGGTTGCGCACAACATGCTTGCGGACTCACCAGCCTGCACGACCTGGGCCTGATCGCGGCGAAACGCGTCAACGTCGAAACCGGCAGGGAAGAGCTCGGTTTCGAAATGTATGTCGGCGGCGGGCTGGGCGCGGTGCCGTATCAGGCGAAGCTGTTCGATTCGTTTGTCCCGCCGGAAGAGTTGTTGCCGCTGGCGCAGGCGATCGCGCGAGTGTTTGCCCGGCACGGAGAAAAGAAGAACCGCAACCGGGCCCGCATTAAGTTCCTGATTCAGGATCTAGGGATTGAGAAGTTCAGGGAACTGGTCCTCGAAGAGCGAAAGATTCTACCGTTCGATCCGCGCTGGATCGAATACATAAAGGACGCGCAGGCAGAATTTGCGGAAACGCCGCTGAAGCCGAGCGGGGAATTGCCGTCGCTGGTTGCCATCGAAGGATTAAACGGCAATTCCGACAAGTTCAAGAAATGGTTGAAGTTTAATACTCGTCCGCAGCGGCAGCCGGGATACGTGACTGTCACCGTCGCGCTGCCCCTGGGAGATATCACGGCGAACCAACTACGGTCGTTGGCCGACATTGTCCGGCGGTTTACGAAAGAAACGATCCGCACCACGGTCGAACAGAACTTCGTAATTCGATGGGTGAGTAAGAGCGATGTGCGCAAGTTGTTCAGCGCATTGAACGCCGTCGGACTCGGCGACTCCGGCGCGGGCGCGCTGGTTGACATCACTTCCTGCCCGGGCACCGATACCTGCAAGCTGGGAATATCTTCTTCTCGCGGCCTTGCAGCCGAACTTCGCAAGCGCGTCAGCGAGAAAAGTTTTCAGCAGGATGAAGCGGTGCAGAATTTGCACATCAAGATCAGCGGCTGCTTTAACAGTTGCGGACAACATCATACGGCGGACCTGGGCTTCTACGGCGTCAGCCGAAAGATCGCTGGATACGCCGTGCCGCACTTCCAGGTTGTCCTCGGCGGTGAATGGGAACATAACGCCGGGTCGTACGGGCTGCCGGTGGTGGCAATTCCCTCTAAGAGTATTCCGCAGGTGGTCACTAGGCTGACGGACCGGTATGTGGCGGGGCGCAATACTGGCGAGAGTTTCAAAGACTTCATCAAGCGGCTCGGCAAAGCGGAACTGAAGAAGATGTTGGAGGATCTGACGAAGCCGCCGTCGGCCGAGGATCGATCTTTCTTTAGCGATTGGGGAGATCCGCGCGAATACACGCTGGGCGATATGGGGGTGGGCGAATGCGCGGGAGAGGTCGTCTCGTCGGTGGAGTTCGGTCTCGCCGCCGCCGAAAGGGAATTGTTCGAAGCGCAATTGGCCCACGAGAGCGAGCAGGCACAGCAGGCTGGGGAGAAGGCTTACCAAGCTATGTTGAACGCTGCGAAGGCTCTGGTTGAGGTTGAGCATTCCGATATCTCGAACGATCCGGAGCAGATCGTCTCCGAATTCCGCGCGCGGTATTTTGATACGCAGAAATTCTTCGATCCGTTTGCGGGCGGGAAATTCGCGAATTATCTTTTTGACGCCCACAGCAAAGCCGGGCAGCCGCACACGTCAGAATCGAGCCGGTACCTGATGGATGAGGCACAGCTTTTCATCGATGCGGCGCACAGTTGCTATAACCGGCTGGGAACCCTGGTGACTGCATAATGAAAAGCACACATTCCATCTCGCTGCAGCATGTCAACGTGAAGCTTCTGCTGAAGGATTCCGACACACTCGACCTTGATCCCGTGATTCCTGTCTTTCATAGCTGGATTCAAGACCAGGTCTGCGACGAACTGCTGCTCGACGTAACGGATTATCGCCACGTCCACGGCGGCCCGGGAGTGGTGCTTATCGGACACGAAGCTGATTACAGTCTTGACAACACCGACAACAGGCTGGGGGTTCGTTATAACCGGAAGGCCGCGTTGGACGGGAATAATCAAGAACGACTTGGGCAGGCTGCGCTTGCGGCACTTACTGCGTGCCAGCGTCTTCAGGAAGATACGCGGCTAAATGGAAGGTTACACTTTAATGGTCGCGATATCGAAATTTTCGTCAACGACCGGCAGTTGGCCCCGAATAGCGAAACGACAAGGCAAACCCTCAATGCCGAATTCCAGGCGTTTTCCGAAAGGCTGTTCGGTGGAAGCGAATACTCCTTGGCGTTCGGCAATGACCCCAGAAGGTTGCTGGCCGCCTCGCTGCGAACCTCGCGGGCATTTACCGTGGAAGATCTCCTGCAGAACCTGAAGTCCGCACTTGTGGCCGACGATCTGGCCAAGCTCGGCCCCAGCAGCGCCAATCCTGACTACGACTGGCGCGAGGAGCTGAACGCCGCTCAGGGCGCTGATTGATGGCTGACTTTTCGGCCGTCGGTTCCAGCCTAACGGACTACTTCCGGATGATTCAGTCCAACCTCCACCGGCTGACCGCGCCATTGTCGTCCGAGCAGATTTGGGTTCGCCCGTACCCGTACGGCAACAGCGTCGGCAATCTGATTCTCCATCTGACCGGCAACCTGAGCTATTACATCGGAGCGCAGATCGGCGGGACGGGCTATGTCCGGCACCGCGACCCGGAATTCAGCGGTACGGGCAAGCCTAAAGACGAACTGCTCCGCGACTTTGACCGCGCGATCGAAACCGTGCTCGCGACCATCGCCAACCAATCTGACAACGACTGGGCGGCGCCGTATTTCGGAGAGCTTGAGAGTGAAGCCAAGACCCGTTTCAATGCCTTCCTGCGCTGCGCCGGCCATGCTTATCATCACGTCGGTCAGATCATGTATCTGCAGAGGGAATTGTTGCGTGGAAGCTCTTAGCCACTGACTTTTAGCTGTCGGCTAAGAGCTACTCCTCACAGCTTGGAAACAATTTCGAGCGCCAGTGTCTTTTCCATGGCCATGGCTTTAGCCTCGCCGGTGAAGCCGTAAACATGAACGGCGAAGTACGAATCCCCATTTCAATTCCGCCTTTGCTGGCGGTGTGGGCCACCAAGTGCGGAAACGCCAGCTTGTTGCATCCCGAGCCCAGGTTTACAATCGCGCCTCCGCCGTGGTCTTTCATGTAGCGGCCGGCCTGCTGGGTGCAGAGGAAGCATCCCAGACTTTCTTGACGTTCAGGGTTGTACCCAGGCCGGGGGTCACGCCTGGGAGCGTGCTGTAAACCGCGTCGTCACCAATCCCGCTGGCGGGGGTCGTCGTGATCTTCCGCATACCGTGCTCGGCTCGGGCTGCAGCCGCAGATTAGTAATGTCCGATAACAAGTATTATGTAAAGTCCGATGGAAAGCCTGCGTCCTTGGCGCGCAAAACCCCTGCGGCTAAAGCGGGCATTTTGAGCATGCCCTATCGGCACGGCTGGAAGCCGTGCCCTTCCACGAAGCTTGATGGACCCGAGGTCAACCAATTCAAAAGCGTCGGACAAGAGTGTCCGACCCACACGGTCGATCACTTCTTATACGGCCATTGGGCCTGGGTGAACAGCGCTCCATCAATCCAAATAGTCTGGCCGCTGATGAACGCCGCGTCTTTGCTGGCCAGAAAGGCTACCGTCGGGGCAATGTCGGCAGCGGTGCCGACGCGGCCCAGCGGAGTCAGCTTCGACCAGGTTCCGGCATAGTCGGGGTCTTCGGTGCGGGTGCGCTCGGATTCGATCGATCCGGGCGCGATGCAGTTTACGCGAATCCCGTATGGGCCCAACTCCACGGCGGCCTCTTTAGTAAACATTTCAATTCCGCCTTTGCTGGCGGTGTAGGCCACCAAGTGCGGAAACGCCAGCTTGTTGCATCCCGAGCCCAGGTTTACAATCGCGCCTCCGCCGTGGTCTTTCATGTAGCGGCCGGCCTGCTGGGTGCAGAGGAAGCATCCCTTTAAGTTGGTGTCGATCACCAGGTCCCATTCTTCTTCAGTCACGTCGAGCAGCGGGTTCCAGGTTTGGACTCCGGCATTGTTGACCAGCAGATCGAGGCGTTCGAAAGTGGCGATGACCTTCTCGAACATGGCAGCGACCTGGCTGCTAGAGCGGATGTCGGCCTGGATGGGAAGAACTTCGACGGGGAGCGCTTCCCCACCGAGCGAGCGTTCCGCGACGGTTGCGTCCACCATCGGCTGATCGTTGAAGTAATTTACCGCCACCCGCCAACCGCGTCGCGCCAGCTCAAGCGCGATTTCCTTTCCGATTCCACGGCTGGCTCCAGTTACTAGAGCGGCGTGGCCTTGCAGGGACATGGTCACCTCATCTGGTATAGATCATAGCCGAGTTGAGTCGTGAATTTGATCGTGGGACCCAACAGCGAGTGCCCCCTTCGAACACCGCGAAAGGTGGGGTAGGACCCACGAAGTTTAACGCGGGAGCTTTGCGCGCCGTGTCGGCCTTCTGCCCCACGCGTCACAATGGGGCGGTTACGGGCACGGCTGAAGCGGTGCCCTTCCCAAGGGTCCTTAATTTCAAAGGTGGCCAGCCCACCTGGCTATTCTGCGCTCCTGCCCTGCGCGTGACTGCCATTTCTCACGCGAAGCTGGCGTGGATGCCAAGAACTTCGGCGACTTTGCGGAGTTGTTTGTCTCTCGTCCACAGAAGGGTGGACGGATTGATAGAGACAGAGGCTATTAGGCTTGCGTCGATGAGGCCGATGCCCTGGTTGTACAAGCGTCGGGATTCAATTGTCAGCCGCACTTCGCCTAGTTGCGCCACTCGCACCTGTGGTAAAAGGTCGAGCAGTGCAAGGGTCTTAGCGCGCTGGCGTAGCGATCCCAGCGCCAGCTCCGCAACAACGAACGGATGGATCACAATATTTCCGTCGTTAAGATGTTTCCGCATTTCTTTGTCTCCCGACCGGAGATGGTCGATCCAAATGGATGTATCGGCGAGAATCAATTCGGCCGTACCCTGCGGCGTGGGACATTCTTCAAATGCGGCATTGTGCCTCCCAGGGACGCCAACCTGCGCGCGCTCTCTCGCTCGATGAGCGCTTTGAGAGCTTCGCGAACCAATGCCGTTTTCTCCGCCACCCCAGTGAATTCCTGGGCAATGCGTACGAGATCGTCATCCAGTGCAAGGGTTGTTCTCATAGGGAAACTCCAAGCACTAATTATAGCATTATCTGATGTCATATTGTGTGCCTTTCGTGGCACGTCTGAAGCCGTGCCCTTTCACGAAGCCTCTTTCCCTCGGCGGAAGATTCACATGGCGTGGAGCGAGGTGACGGAAGCGCTGGTCGCGATTCGGGTGCTGTGTCCGTCCCCGGCGCCCATCGGGATCGAGACACAGGGCTCGCGCACGGGTGGCCCATCCTTTCGCGCTCCTTTTGCAAAGGGTTGGTCTCCGACCCGGAGGTATTATCGGTCCCAGTTCCCTACTGCTGCTGCTGTTCCTGCTCCTGCTGTGCCCGCAAACTCTCCGCCATGGACGGCGGGGGGGCGCGGCGGACGATCATGGCGGGGGCCATGTCTTCATTGGCGGGGGCATCGGCGAGGGCGACGGTCACGGAGACGCTGAGTTCGCTTTCGGCTCCGCCTTTGAAGACGCCGCGAGTGGGAGGAACTTCGGCGTAGTCGCGGCCGACGGCGACGCGGATGTGGCTTTCGCCGCCGAGCACGTTGTTGGTGGGATCGAATTCGGTCCAGCCGAGTCCGGGCAACAGGGCCTCAACCCAGGCGTGGGAGGCACCTTCGGCAGCACGGGCCTTTTCGGCGTCGGCGTGGAAGAGGTATCCGCTGACATAACGGCACGGGATGCGAAGTTTCCGCGCCAGCGCAATCATGATGTGGGCGAAGTCCTGGCAAACGCCTTTGCGCGCCGACAACGCTTCGTCAATGGGCGAGTCAACGCCGGTGCTGTTGGGGACATAGGCGAATTTCTCGTTGATCCCTTGACTGATTTCGAGGAGCAGCTCGAGCGGAGTTCCCCGCCGCTCCAGTTTCATTTCGCTGGCCAGGTCCTCCAGCAAAGGCGTGGGATGGGCGAAGGCGCTTGGCAGCATCATCTCCCAATAGTCTCCGGTTGAAACAAACCTATCCAGATCGTCCCAGGTGCGCCCGGTTTCGACGAACGGATTGGCGGCGGGCAGGACGTCCACCAGCGCCTGCGCCTTCACGGTGAGCTCGGCATGGCTGCCGGCAATATCAAAATGATGGACGATGTTGCCCAGGAAATCGCGGTACTGCATGACGGCGGCGGCGGGACGGACGTCGAGAGAGAAGCTGAGGCAGCGCTGGCCTTCGTCGCTGCGCGGCTGCATGCGCACTTCCATCACGCTCTCGCGGACGGCGGGCTTGTAGCAGAACTTGGTTACGTGGCGGACGGAATAGATCAATGCTTCCTCCTGGAGCAAGTTAGAAGGCAGAAGTCAGAAGGCAGAAGCGGCAATCCTGGGATGACTTCCGCGTTCTAATTCTGATTTTGTAACTTCTGCATTCTGACTTCTAACTTCTGACTTTCATTACTTCCCTCACGACACCATCGCCGCTTCCACCGGATAATCGAAATAAATCTGGTGGATCGCGTTGTGCGCTTGCGCGCACAGCGAGCGGATATTGCTCAGGTAATTCTGCAATCCTTCGGCCATGATTTCGTCAATCTGGGTGAAGCTGAGGCTCGCGCGCAGACGTCCGGAGAGTCGCATGGGGGCACTGGCCTTGCGCTCGGTCAGTTCGCCGATGGCTTGCAGGGCAGCGTGGATTTTGTCCACGGAAAAGCGGACGGAATGCGGAAAGTCGGGGCTCAACAGCAGGAACTCCGCCACGCGCAACGGGCGCAACTCCGCCGTATATTTTTTGCAATAAGCTTCGAAGGCGGTGCAGCATTTCAGCAAGCCGACCCACTCCAGGTATTCGTCGGTGTCGATGGTGAGCTCCCAGGGCTGGGTAAAGCGGCGAAAATGCGCGCCCACCAAAGCGGCCAGTCCGTTGGTGCGCTCGACGTAACGCCCAAGCTGAATATAATGCCAGCCCTCGCCGTGGCTCATTGTCGAGTCGGTGACGCCCTGAAAAAGATGTGCGCCGTCGAGGGCTCCGCGGAAAAACAGTTGCGAATGCAGGAGCCACGCCTCGCCGGTAGGAGTGCTGACGGTCTGCAAGTAGAGCCGGTTGAGTTGCTCCCACATTTCCGAGCTGCATTGCTCGCGTACCTGGCGCATGTTTTCGCGCGCCGACGAAATGCAGGAGACGATCGACGAAGGATTGGAACGATCGAGAGTGAGCGTATACGCGAGAGTTGCAGAGTCTATTTTTGCTCCCGCCGGGACCGGAATCTGCAGTGCGTCGAGCAAGCGCAACCAGCGTGCCGAGTTGGATTCGGGGGACTGATCTAGCCGTAGCTGGAAGTCAACATCAATCAGGCGCGCGATATGCTCGGCGCGCTCCAGGTAGCGGCTCATCCAGTACAAGCTGTCGGCGACTCGGGAAAGCATGGTCGAATCCTTATGATCTTTCAAGCGCGCAACACCCAGGTGTCTTTGCTGCCGCCGCCTTGCGACGAGTTCACCACCAGCGAACCGCGGCGCAGGGCAACACGCGTCAGGCCTCCGGGAACCAGGGTTACGTTTTCTCCATAAAGAATGTAGGGACGCAGATCAATGTGCCGGGCGCCGATTTCGCCGTCCACAAAACAGGGCCCGCGCGACAATGCCAGCGTGGGTTGAGCAATATAGTTGCGCGGCTCGGCTTCAATCAAGCGGCGGAATTTCTCACGCTGCTCTTCCGTGCTGTGCGGGCCAATCAACATGCCATAGCCGCCGGATTCGCCCACGGCTTTGACGACCATCTCTTCGAGATGCGCGAGCACGTGGTTGCGCTGGGCTCTGTCGGTGAGCACAAAGGTTTCCACGTTGGCAAGAATGGGATCCTGATCGAGGTAGTAGCGAATAATCGCAGGCACGTAGGCGTAAGTGGCTTTGTCGTCGGCAACTCCGGTGCCGGCTGCGTTGGCCATGGTTACGTTGCCAGCGCGGTAAGCGTTGAACAGGCCAGGAACACCAAGCCGGGAATCCGTCCGGAACCCCAGCGGATCGATGAAGTCGTCGTCCACGCGGCGATAGATGACGTCCACGCGCCGCAACCCTGCGGTGGTGCGCATGTAACGGCGGAAATGACGGCAACTGTAGATCAGCTCGCGGGGAACCACGCCGTCAGCCAGAATTCGGCCCTCGTGGTAGATATCCTGCAGAAAAAGATTCAGCGCGGTGATGCGTTGCGTCAGGCCCTGCTCGATGCGCTGCCACTCCTGTCCGGGAATAATGCGGGGCAGAAGGTCGTTGGGGAAAACGCGCTCAGTTCCCTGCTCGTTTCCATAAACCGTGAACGTGATCCCCTGGTGCAGAAACGACAGATCGGCGGCCTGCTGACTCTTCCTCAGTTCCTCGGCGGGCAACTCCAGCAGCGTGCGAAACAATGCCTGATAATGCGACCGCGGCACGCCCGGAGAATCAAACATCTCGTCATAAGCGTTATCGAATTGATAATTCAGGAATGGCGGAGGAAAAGGGGATGGCACAGAGGTTGGCTTGACTCGCAGCAAGCGAGATCTGGCTCGTCCGTGTTGCACTCATAGGAGTCTAAGAGGTTGGCAGGGGGGCCGTCCAATCGAAATTCTTTATTGCGGCTATTGGTGGCGAGCCTTAGGTGGAACGTTGCCGGCGCCAATCACATGCGGTACTTGCCCAGATCTTCGTCGTTCAGGCCTTCCAGCCATTTGCGGAGTTCCTCGCTGGTGGCGGGATCAGAGGCGCTGGCAGATTTTTTCGAAATCTTGAGAACCTCGTCTTCGACGAAGATTGGGCAATCCACCCGTAAGGCCAGGGCAAGAGCGTCGGAGGGGCGCGAGTCTACACTGATCACGCGGCCCTCGCGTTCCATCCAGATTACGGCAAAAAAGGTGTCTTCCTTCAACTCGGTTACCACGACTTTATGCACATGAGCATCGAGCCCGGTCAGGACGTTCTTGATGAGGTCATGCGTCATCGGCCGCGGGGTGCTGACTTTTTCTATTTCCAGTGCGATCGCATTGGCCTCATAGATGCCCACCCAAATCGGCAGCACGGTATCGCTGTTGGCATCTTTCAGAATCACAATGGGCGTGTTGGTGACCGGATCCAGCAAGAGTCCGCGGATTCTCATTTCGACTTCCATTATGACTCCTTGCTCTTCGCTCTGAAGATCTTCCCTGTGAAGATCTTCCCCGTGAACATCAGTGTCCTCTGTGGTCCGGGCCTTAAGATGCCTAACCGCAGAAGACACAGAGATTCACAAACCCACTCACACCACCATTTCACCTAACAAGCTATTAGGGAACACCGTGATGACAAGCACCGGAACATAACTCCCCGACTCCAGATTGACCCCTACCGGCGCAACGAAATTCAGGGTCTTGTTCTGCGATGTTCTCCCGATCCACTGCTGCCGCGCCTGGTTCTTCCCTTCCACCATAACTTCAACCTGCTCGCCTTTATGTTTCTGATTTCTGCTCTGCTGGATTGTTCTTTGCTTTTCCAGCAATACTGCCAGGCGGCGTGACTTCTCTTCTTCCGGAATTGTATCTTGCATGGCGATAGCCTGGGTGTTCGGACGCGGCGAGTATTTGAATGCGAACACTCCGTCGTATCCGACTTCGTCCAGCAATCCCAGGGTCTGCTGGAAGTCTTCTTCCGTCTCGCCGGGAAAGCCCACAATTACGTCGGTAGTAATCGAAATGTTACGCCTCGCCGCCTTCATCCACGAAATGCGCTCAAGATATTGCTCCCGCGTGTAGAGGCGCTGCATGGCGTCGAGCACGCGAGTTGACCCGCTCTGTACCGGCAGATGCACGTGATCGCACAGCGCCGGCACCGAGTCTATCGCATCGATGATGTCTTTGCCAAAATCCCGCGGATGCGAAGTTGTGAAGCGCACCCGGCGAATGCCGGGAACTTTGGCCACCGCAGCCAGGAGCTCAGCGAAGCTCTTCTTCCCTGCCGGATCGCGATAGGAATTCACATTCTGTCCAAGCAATTGAATTTCGGTATAGCCGAGCTCGGCCATCTGCCTCGCCTCCGCCAGCACGGACTCCGATGTCCGGCTGCGCTCTTTGCCGCGCGTGAACGGTACTACGCAGTAAGCGCAAAACTTGTCGCAGCCTTCAATAATGGTGATGTATCCGCGATGCGGATTGGTACGGGCTGTGAACTCGGTCTCGAAACACTCGTCGGTTTCGCGGTCGTCGAGTCCGGTGACGCGCGCGCGCTTCCCTGCCTCGAACTGCGCTTCTATCTGAACCAGCATCTGCGGCAGGTGGCGATAGGACGCAGATCCGCACACGAGTGAAACATGCGGCGCCTTCTCAAAAATTTCTTTGCCCTGCTGCTGCGCCACGCAGCCCAGCACGCCGAACTTCTTGCCTTGCTTTTCATACTTTTTGTAGTCGGCGAGCCGGTGAAAGACTTTTTGCTCAGCCTTGTCGCGAATGGAACAGGTGTTGTAGAGCACCAAGCCGGCCTCTTCGACGGTCGGTACCTGGCGGTATCCCTCGGAAACCAGTGTGCCAACGACTTTCTCCGAGTCGTGGGCGTTCATCTGGCAGCCAAACGTCTCCAGGTAGAAGGTCTTGTCTTTCTCTCGCTCTTGCGACGGCATAAAGGTCAAGTATAGCGGACACTTCAGCCGTCAGCTATCGAACCGCTAGCTGCAAGTGTTATTTGAAAAACTCGCTCCTGTCGGGGGCGGTCTCGCCAACGGCGATGAACGGTCAGGCGGAGCGTCTTCGTGCGGCTAAGGTGAAAAGGACGTGCTGGGCATCCTCTAATTGGCGGCGCTCGCGCGGGCTACTGGAATCGTCGAGTTCCCTTAAGCGCTGCCGAATGGCGTGGCGGGCTGCTTCGATGCGCCCCGCCAACTTCATGGGATCGCTTTCAGAGAGGGCCGCACCATATAACGCCTGCCAGGAGAGATCGGGCATACATCCTCACGGGTCGGCCAGAAAACCGATCGGCCAGAAAACGGGTCGGCCAGAAAAAAAATAAACCAGCGGCAAGCTGATTATAATCTTACCAGCCGCTGGTTTCTAGCTACTAGCAGGTGAGGGAGTGGTATAGCTGAGCTTTGGCTTAGCAGGTTTCTTCTTTTTTGGCATCACAGTCTCCCAACAGTCGGATGTCGCTTAGCCGCCTTACAATGAACGCTGTATGGCGCTCCCAAGTCTCTGTTTGGCATCATACGTTCGTGCCTTCCCTCTCCGCCTCCGAACAAAAGATTATTGGTCTTTGCTCGAAGATCGCCGCCATGGACGATTCCGATGAATTTGGGCCAATCCTGCACGAACTGAGGGATGCCATACGCCAGCATCTTACTGAGGCAAGGGACAGAGTTGCGGACTTCGCTCTCGTCGTGGCTACCCTAGATGAATCCAAATCGGCAGCTTAACTCATTCTCCTAACTCCAGCCAGTGACTTGAAATTCAAACGGCACTATCGCACGCGAAGCCAGGATGGTGGATTGCTGGTCGCTAGGACCTAGGAGTTCACGAGCCAGCACCGAGCTCGGATTCAAACCCGCGTATCCACGGTGGCGCCGGTTTCTACGAAAGCCTGCATCCAGACGAGGACGCGAGCCCAGCCTTCGCTGTGTCCCTTGGCTTGCTCGAAGTCGCCGGCAAAACCTTCGTGGCGGATTTTTACCAGGGTGCCGGTACCGACGCGCTGTGGACCGCTGTGCTGCAAGCCGTGAACGTCGCGCGGCTCAAGCTCGATTCGCACGGTGGTTTCGTGCAGGTGAGCGAAGCTTGGGTTCCAGCTATAGACGATCAGGCGAGGACGATCGATCTCAATGTATTCTCCGTCCACCTGGAAGCGCTTGCCGTCTGCGCCTACGCCGACGCTGGTCCACTTGCCGCCGGGACGCAGGTCGCTCTGATATTCCGTGATGCGATAGTTTCCCTTCTCGCCCCACCAGCGCGGCATCTGGGTGGGGTCGGTCAGGGCTTGAAAGACGCGGTCCGGGGGAGCGGCGATGAAGATCTCGGCCAGGACCGTGTTGTTATCGGGAGTGATTTGAGTGGTGGCCATTGGTACTGGATCTCAGCGTCGTTATCTAGTGTCATTATTATTTATGTCTATTGTCTATCGTCTCGCCCTTCTCGACAAAGGACCGCAACCAAACGATGACCAAGGTCCAGCCGATGCTATGGTCCTTGGCTTGCTCCGCATTGCCGCCGAATCCGGTGTGAGTGAGTCTCAGGATGGTTCCACTTTCCTGCGCTTCGAGTTCCCAGCGGACTTGGGTGGAAACCGGCATCCAGCTTGAAGTCCAGGTGTACGACAGTTCGCGCGGCGGGTCTACTGCGAGGAACTCGCCGTGGATGGCGATGGGACCACCCATGGTTACGGAACTGCCGGCGCAAGACCACTTCCCTCCTACGCGCACGTCCATGTTGAATTCGCTGAGGCGGTACTTGCCTTCCTGGCCCCACCACTTCACGGCTTGACGAGGATCGGTGATGGCCTGGAAAACGCGGTCGCGCGGAGCTGCGATAAAGATTTCGGCGGTGACGACGTCGTTGTCGGGAGTGATATGGGATATGGGAGTAGTGCTGGCTGTCGCCATTTCTTTGGACCTGCCTTTCGGTACGAATTATTTACTGCGGCTACGGGCGAGACGCCCGTAGCTCCAGCCTCAGTTTCCCTAAACTTTCGGTTTCCACAGGCCGAGAGCGGCCCCGGTCGGATCCGCGAGAATGCTCAACCAGCCTGCTCCCATGACTTCAGTGACATCTTTCACAACGGTAGCGCCCAGCGATACGGCCTTCTTGGTGGCGGCCTCGATATCGTCAACTTCGACGTAGGCGAGCCAGAACGAAGGCCCACCGGGCATGGGATTTTTCATGATGCCGCCGCCGGTTCCCTTACCGACCTTGATCATCGTGTAGGCGCCCTCCATCACATCTTCGAGCTGCCAGTCGAAGAGTTTGGAGTAAAAAGTCTTGGCTTTGCTAACGTCGGTAGTATTGAGCTCTATATGACAGAACGGGTTTGCCACAGTGTTCTCCTTGTAATTGCGTTTTGATGAATCTGATCCGCTTCCGCTCCTAGCTTTTTTTCCCAGATCAAAATGCGCGACGATCTCTTTGCCGCGGTCGAGGAAGTGCCAGTCTTCCGTGTGATGATTGCCGCGAATCGAAATGCAATTCACTTTCCAGGCGGCGGGCCTTGCGTCAGCTTTTCGAAAGGGCGCGCGTCCAGAAAGAGTTCGATACCGATTATTTTTCCGTCTTGAAAGGTCAAAAGCTCGGCGATCGGGCAAACTCCAAGCGGCTCGGCGCAAACGAAATCGTACGCAAACATCGCCTGGTTCCCAGACTCGAAGCTTGACCGCAGGTTGACACGCTGCAATTGCCATAAGGGAAGCAACCTTGCCACTCCTGCCAGGAATGCCTCGCGACCGTGGCGTTCGCCCAGGGGCCCTTTGAAATGAAGGTCTGGGTGCAAGTGGCTCCCGACGGCTTTGAGATCGTGGCGTCCCCAGGCTTGCAGGTAATCTGTTCCGATGGAAATGAGACTGGAGGCTGTAATCATTTTTTCGCTCCTCACTTCTTAGTTCTTTCAAATTTGGGTGCGCCGCTGTGTTTCTGGCCCTGGGCTGCGGTTTCCTTTTGGTATTCGGCTTCGACAAACGATTTCAAATTCGCCAAGCTCGCGCTCCAGAAGCTGCGATAGTGCTCCAGCCAGGAATCTACGGCTTTGAGAGGTTCGGGGTTGAGCTGGTATATGCGGTGCCGCCCTGCCCGGTGCTCCTCGACCAGATGGGCGCGCCGCAGAATTTTCAGGTGCTTGGAAATCGCAGGGCGCGATACGGGAAAGGCGCGTGCTATTGCGCCCGCAGGCCTGGTGCCTGCGCGCAGTAGGTCGAGCACAGCGCGGCGCGTGGGATCGGCCAAGGCGCTGAAGGCCGTCTCCTGCGAATATGTAACTGTAGGGTGACGCATAATGCGTAACGTACCAGTTACGGAAATGCGTTGTCAAGGGATTTTATTTTGATAGAAAAAGAAAAACGGGCCGTCACCCACAGATGATGGTCCGGGATGCTGAACTACGAATCTAGAAATTCAGCTTCATCTCAAACTCGATAGCCCGAGGCGCACCGAGTGCGTTCACGCCGGAACCGAGTCCGAGGCGCAGATTGGCAGGTTGCGGCTTGGTGGTGCCGTTGGGCGATCCCGGAGTTCCATCCAAAATGGTGCTGAATGGAGCAGCCGGACCATCAAAGTTGGCAAAATTCAAGACGTTAAAGAAAGTGACGCCAGGCCTTAGTTCGACGCGTTCCCTGAATTTGTAAGCCCAACTCAAGCCCAGGTCGAAAGTCTTCAGCCAGGCCTGACCGACGGCGCCCGGCGGAGCTACCGGGAGCTGGCAGAATGGACTGCCACAGCTGGTGACACTGCCACCGATTACGCCCCCTAGCTCTCGTAAATCGCTGAGCGACATCAACCCATTGTCGATTAGTACTTGCCCGGCGGGCGTGGCCTGACCCACCGCGTTCAGGTTGAAAGTCGCGATCTTTTGATTGAGGCCGCTCACGCCGAAGCTGCGTCCAAAGCCGCCAACGTTGGTGCCGGGCAGAAGGTCGCCGACGCCGCCGTTGGAGATCGCGTCGCCGCCACCAGTTCCGTCTCCGGTGATGTCGGTTTGGAAAATGCCGCCCGGAAGTCCGCTCACGGGCAGGGTCACGCTCGAGGGAAGCGGGCTAAGAAAGTGGCCTATCAAACTGACTCGGAAATTAGCGGGAACATCGAAGGTCCCGCCGATTGAGAACTGATGCCTACGATCCAAGCCGTTGGGGCCGACGTATTGCAGCGGGCTGGCGTTGTCCTGAGGAAAGTTAATAAAGTCGCTGTCCTTCGCGGTCGAAACATAGCGCGAGAGTGCGTAGGAAATTTGCAGGTTCAGAGCCTTAACGCCGCGAAATGGGTTTTGCACGTCTTGACGCAAAGACATTTGCAGTCCGTTATAAACCGAGCGTCCGATTGGAAATAGCATCTGGTTGGCGCCGACATTGGGGTTTATTCCCGGGAAGGCGGCGCCGGTGTCCGGGGTTAGGCATACCGGGGAAGTGCCGGATCCGCAAGTAAGCGCCGCGGGGAATCCGAAAAGGGTGGAATAGCCGGAATCGAGTCCTCCGGAAATTGGGTTGCCGGCTGAATCGGTTCTCAATTCGGCGAAGTCAGCGATTGTGGCCGGGTGAACGACGGGGTTGAACGAGGTCGCCGGACATGTCCCGACGCTGGCGGCGAGAGCGACTGTCGGTTGATTGCAAGCGGCTAGCGTAGCGGCAATGGCGTTCTTTGCAGCAGCCAAATTGCCGCTCAAGTCCTTCTCTGGGTATCGAAAATCGCCGACGTGGTTGGTATCTATGCTCAGAAGAGTGTGAGTGGCCACGTTCCGCAAATAGTCGATGGTCAAGACTGTTCCCTGCCGAATTTGCTTCTGGATTCCGAGGTTCATTTGCACCGAACGTGGAGTCCGGTAACTGGGAGCAAGTAACGTCGTACCCGTACCAAACTGGGTGTCGGTCAGAGCGTTGCCGATATAGGAGCTGTTGCTGGCCGGACCAGCAGCCAAAGTAGCTGCCTGGTAGGCCTGCTGGTCGGCGATGATCTGGGATGCAACGCTTCCGATGGGCTGTCCGCAATACGTGGCGCCGGATCCGCCCGAACAAGAGGTCTGCGATCCCAGGAAAAGTCCCTGCTGCAGGCGAGCGGGACGGTCGAACAGACTGTTGTTCCAAATTGAGTTTTCGTAGAACAAGCCGATGCCTCCCCGGACGACCGTCTTTCCCTTTTTGCTGGTGTCCCAGGCAAAACCAAGTTGGGGAGCAAAATTAGTATTGGGCTGGCGAACACGGTTTCCTAAATGACTGTAGAACGGATTGTTGAATTGGTCGAGAGCGGCAATGGGTGCGATGTCGCTGTCGGTGCGTCCGGTGTCGCGCACATATCGCACACCATAATTCACAGTGAGATTGGAGCGCACTTTCCAGGAGTCGCCGAAATACCACGCCAGCCGGTTATCCGGTCCTTCGCCGCCAGCCGGAAGCCCGAACGCTGGAAATTCCGAAGCGAAACCCTGGCCGTTGCCAAGAGTTACGCTGTCCGCCGGGTAGTTCAGCGGATTGTTTGCGCCTCCGGGAAATGGGCAATTGGCCGCGGCAACGCAAGGAGGGGTGCCGCTGGGTGCGCCCACCGCCGGTGCGATCGCCAGGAAACTGGCAAATCCGCCGCCGTGAAGATGGTTAAGCCCGACACCGAAACGAAAGATGTGATTGCGGTAGGCCGTGCTTCCGTCGTACTTGATCTGATGGTCAGACTGCACGGTGGCTTGCGGCGCAAGGAAATTAGGGCCGGAGCAGAAGTCATCCGCTCCCGCAGTGAGGCAGAAGGGATCGCCACCAATGGCCAACTCGATCCCAGGCGCCGGATTGAAAATGCTGGATCCGGTAACGGCATCGGCAATCGCGTTTTGAAACTTGGTGTAGCCCAAGCGAATGCTGTGGGTGAAAGAACCAGTATTAAAGTCCACGCCCACCACGTGCTCGCGGGCATGATTGACATTGGCAAACGGCTGGAATGAGTTGGGAATGGCCGGCAGCACGCTCTTGTTCTGATCAAACGTGAAACGGTAAAAGCTCTTGAACCGGCCAGTCTGGTAATCGAGACGGCCGTCAGCCTGGGTCTCACGAAAGGGCGAGCTGAAGCTTCCGGTAAGGTTGGAGAAAGCGCCGCCGGGTATGACGGGATCAAACAGGTCTTGCTTGTTGTGTTCTCCAGTGAAGAAGAAGAAAAGCTTGTCTTTCACGATCGGCCCGCCCAAAGCGCCGCCGAACTGATTCCTCTGGAAATGATTGGTGGAATCGCCAGGAAGCGCGGCATTGAATTTCTGATCGCGAAAATAATAAAACGTGTCGCCATGTATAGCGTTGGTCCCTGACTTTGTATTCAGGCTCACTGACCCGGACGAGGTCAGTTCGGTTGAGAGATCCAAAGAGGACTGTTGCAGCGAAGCTTCTTCAATTGCGTCGAGGGGAACATTCATGGTGGTGGTGCCGACAGTCTCGTCGCTGATATCGAGGCCATCGAGTTCAATGCGCGCGGTGCGGCCAAAGCGTCCGCCAAATGAGACTGAAGAGAAACCGTTCTTGGTGGGATCGAAGGTGCCGCCGTCTTGGATTTGAACGCCGGGTTCGAGTTGGGCGAGATCGAGGAAGTTGCGGCCATTGATGGGAAGATTCTCAATTTGCTGCTCCGTCAAAATTCCCTGCACCGTCGCTTGCTCGGTGTTCACTGCCACCGTGGAACCCTGCACTTCGACGACTTGCGTTTCCTGGCCGACTTGAAGCTGGAAGTTGCCGGGCGACGTTACGCTGACGTCAACCCTAATCGGTGCTTCCGTGGCCTTGAAACCTTTTGCTTCGATGCGGACAGTGTAGTTTCCCGGAGTGAGCGCTCCGGAAGCATAAGCCCCGGATGTGGTGGTGGTGACGGAGACTGACTGTCCGGTGGCTTGGTTGGTAATGGTCACGCGCGCCCCCGGGACGACTGCCCTGCCTTGATCGGTGATGGTTCCCTGAATGCTTCCAGTCGAAATGGTGGTCTGGGCGGAAAGGTTCGGACAGAACAGGGCGCTTATGAAGGTGGTTAGAACGAAAAGGCAAGATGCCGGTACGCATGATGAACGCAGACGCATGGAGAGAAACCTTCCTTTCAAAGCTCGACGTCGGTATCGGTGGGAAGTAAAGGCGCTTGAAGCTGCAGCGGCAGAGTCGTGTGATCTCGGGCACCAATGAGTCGAGCCGGCCACGCTGGTATTCGGGCTGGCTCGTCGCCAGGGCACACAAAAGGGGCGGAGCCAACTATTCTTTCCGTCTTGAGAAGTTGCAATCGAGAAACCAATCTTTTCTGAAAAACGGCAGGTGTTGGAATTAGCATTCTAGCCTATCCCTGTTGATTGCCACGGTTCGGACGGCTGCAAGTTGGCTTTCTGTATTTCCGAAGACACGAATAGATGGTTATGAGAGCTAATAGAAAGACGCACGATCACGAGCAAGGGTTGCGAAGCCAGACAAGAAAAGTGGCGCAGGGCGCCATCCTCGGCTGGTCAGATAGAAAAGCGACGAGCAGTCGACGGATGGCTCGTCTGAAGCGGTGAACTCGTGCCAGCAAAAAAAGATGGGCGGATCGTGTCCGATCCGCCCGCTGCTCCATGACTATTCAGCCCGAGCCCTACCACCTCACCCGGACGGAAAGCTGCATCTCGCGCGCCAGGTCGGTTGACCCTGGATCGCCCAGGCCGTTGAAGGTTGGTGCGATCAGGTTTGACGAGAACCGGCCATGACGCAGGTTATTGAACGTCAAGACCTGGCCACCATTCCCGATATACTGTCCGCTGGGCGCCAAACACGCGGCGGGGAGAGTGTTGTTGCCGGCAGCACAACCTTGCCAAGCGACGAAGTCCACGTTCCCGCTACTGTCAGTCGGAATTCCCATATCGGTGGTATTCGGGGCGTTGTTAAACAGCAGGAAGTTGGGATGATTGAAGACGTTGAAGAAATCGGCTCGCAACTCGATGCGGAACCGCTCCCGGATTGGGAAACTACGCGTGACTGAGAGGTCAGCACGGTAAAAGGCGTTTCCGCGTCCGGCGTTCCGTCTCAAGTTGCCGCTGACTTGCTGGAAGTCAACGATGTCGCCAGTGATAACGTCGGCGGCACCAAGGGCCGAAGCTGTCGCCGGCGCCAAGAAAGTATTTTGGGTTGGGCAGACGGCAACCCCCGCCGCTGCACAAGCAGCAACGCCGTTGGGGCCGACGTTGAAGTTTCCAAACCCAAAGCCCGCGAACGCGTCCGCGATCCCCGCCGTACTGATCGTTCCATCTGGAAGCACATTGGGCCGTTGGACTGACTCATTTCCAATGCCGAAGAAAGCAGCATTGGCGAACGGTACATCCCCGGTGGAGATAGGCCACGGACGGGCGCTCTGCAACTGACTCGCGATGCCAAGCTGCCAATCGTTGATAGCCCATTTGACCCCACGTAAGTCAGTAAGTCTGTTGGTGTCAATCACTGCTCCAATATTAACGGCATGCCGAATATCAGCCTGAGCATCTGCTTTCTCAGCATTGATATTCCGCGGGTCTGCAGGCTCTGAAACCCCGAAGAAATCTTCAGTCGAGCTTATGGTGTGAGACCACACGTAGCCACCGTGGACCTGGAAGTGGTGGGACATTCTTTTGTTAATGTCAACGATCAGGCCATGGTAGGAAGACGTGCGCGAATTCTCGTTCGTTCGCTCCGCCCCGAATCGCGGATCCGCGCGATCCCCGAAATAGAAGTACCCAGCATGAGCCGGATCGGCAATGATGGGCGGAAAGTTCTTATCGGTCTCCCCAAACTGGCCGAAACCGAATGCGCCGACATATTGAATGTTCAGCACTGCGTTGCCCCCCAACTGGCGCTGTATAGAAAGAGCTGCGTCGCGAACCTCCGGGTTGTGAAGGTGAGGAGAGATCGGACGGACCCTGCCGAACTTTACTGGCCCGGCGACCGTGCATGCGGACAGCGCAGAGGCTGACGGAAAGTTGGGGAATGCTGCGGCCACACCACCCGGGGCAGACCAGCACGGATTTGCCGCCGTTATCGTATTCGAGGCCAGGTTAATTCCATCAAAGTTCAGTGAGTCAAGCACAACGTTCAAGAAAGCCAGTTCGGTCACTTCCGCGAACGAACCTGAAATCACCGTCTTATTCTGGTTACCAAAAAGCGCGTGCAGCGGCCCCGAGTCAAAGTTGGGCGCCCAGGCGAGGCCCAATCGCGGCTGGAAGTTGTTCTTGTCTGAGGAACACGCGGGAATAATGCCATTTCCTTGGAAGCAGGTTCCATTAGGCCCGGGAACAGTCCCGCCGTGGAAGGCTCCAGCTTCGTAATCCCAGCGCAAGCCATAGTTCACGGTCAGGGAGGGTCTCAGCTTCCAGCTATCCTGCACATACCAGCCATAAATGTTGTCCTTGCTCCTAACCGTTCCTTTTCCTGCTCCGTACTGGAAACTAGTCGGCGGGTTGCCAGGGCCGGGCGCACCGTTAGTTGCAAAGGCGCTGAACCCCTTCCATAGACCATAATGGTATTGCTGGAAGATCGAGAAGTACGGGAAGTAGCTGAAATTTACTCCTGCTTTGAAGGTGTGAGTGGCGTGGGTCCACGTTAGATTGTCAATCACCTGGGTTCGGTTTTGGTCGGCTCCCTGCGGACAGCAAAATGCGGCATGGAAATAAAAATCCGGGCCTTGCTGACCGGGCAGCGTACTGTTGTCCGGAGTCAAACTGAGAAACCTATGCCAGAAGATCCGAGCTTCGTTTACCAGCTGGGGTGAGATAGCTGACGTAAGGGACCCATTCAAGGTGTGATCGTGAATCACGCTGTTGACCAGCGCGTCAGGTGAGGCGTTGTTCGAAATTTGAACGATCTCATTGCCTTGGGTGAGGCGCTGGACGTTAAAGCGTAGCGATAAATGATTTGAGCTGTTGAGCTCGTGGTCAACCTTCGCCGACCACAACACTTCATCGTCTGGCTGGTTGGTGTTGATGATGCCGGAGGGTGGCGTCAACTGCAGGGGAACACCCTGGAGCAGCTTCTCGTAGCTTACGAACCAAAATGTCTTGTCTTTCTTGAATGGACCACCCATGGTGAAACCGGTTTCGTGCTTAAAAAAAGGCGCACGCGGCTGCCCGTTGGTAGACGCGCATCTTTTCCCGCCACATCCGGTTTCCAGCAAACCAAGATTGTAGAAGTAGGTCGAAGCCTCCATATTTGTTCCGCGTCCAAAAAAGTGGAAGTCGCCGTGAATGGCATTCGTCCCGGATTTCGTGATGGCGTTTATCACGATGCCGCCGGCCTGTCCGTACTCCGCGTTGTAATTATTGGTAAGAACCTGAAATTCCTTGATTTCGTCCACGGCTGCCCCCACGCCGTCACGTCCGGAATCCACCTGGTCAATAATATTTCCCCCATCGACATTGATGAGATTGTTCCGATTGTTAAATTGGCCCGGGCCGACCAGATCGTCGGTAACGGAGGTTTGGTCGGTGCGAACGCCAGGCGCAGTAACCGCTAACGAAGCAAAGTCGTTGATGCCGCTGCCCCCAGCTCCGCCGCTCGCGTTTGTAATAGGGATATACGCCATGTCTGAATCATTGACCACAGTCGAAATGTCGGTTTTCGTTGTCTCAACCAATGGTGGCTCGGTATTCACTTCGACTGTCGTTGTGGTACCACCGACCTTCAAAGTAAAGTTGATATCGCGGTTGTCACCAACATCTAGAGTTACGTTGTTCGACACCGCCTTCGAAAACCCGCTGGCTTCGACCGCCACGTTGTAACTGCCGGGTGGCAGGCTTGGCATGTTGTAAATACCATCGCCAGTTGTTTGCGCGGTGTGAGCGATGGCGGTCGCAGTATTCGTCGCCGTGATTTTCGCATTTGCCACAACGGCGCCTTGGGGGTCGGTTACTCGGCCGGTTATGGACGCGCTGGCCGCGCCTTGCGCCTGGGCGACACCTGAAATCATTAGGACAGCCAAAAACACCAGCGAACCAACGAACCATGGTTTCCGCATAATAGCCTCCGTGTGTGGCAAAACAGGAATTGATGGGGTGGGAAGCGCCGTCCGCGTGCTTGCGACGCGCAGCGCAGCAGAACTTGATTTTGTACGAAGACGAGCCAAATCGAGCAACCTCGCCTAAGCTCCACAGCAACAACCTGGCCAATTGCCAGTCGTCGGAAATTCAATGACTTGCCGACAGAAGCATACACTTTTGGGGATGAGTGTCAAGATCTGTAATATGTAACCTCATAGTTGGAGACATCTTTCACAGGGTGGCGCCGGAGATCAGTTCTAAGAAGGAACGGTGAATCCCCGGGTCATCGCTTAGCTCAGGATGGAAGGTTGCGGCCATGGTCTTTCCTTCTCGTACTACGACTGGGTCATTTTTTTTGCCCTGGTTCCCTGAATACTTCTGGTCGAAATGGTGGTTTGGGCGGAAAGGTTCAGACAGAACAGAGTACCTATGAAAGTGGTTAGAACGAAAACGCAAAATGCCGGAAGTAGGAGTGAACACAGACCCATAGGGAAAGCCTTCCTTTCAAAGCTCGACGTCGCGGACGACGCCGGCACGATTTATTGTTTTTTTCCGTTACGAGAACTTGCAATTGTGGCACCACAGCTTTCGGAGAAGCGCGGGGTATCGCTATCAGCCATTCTAGCTCATCGTTGCGGAACGCTGGAACCCGACGCATCTCCAATTTTCCCGAAGAAATGTCGTCGTGGGAGATATGAAGAGTAATAGATATGACTAACCGCCTGGAAGCGAATTAGGCAGCTGGTAACTGTGAGTTGATTTTCCGAAGGAAAGCTCGACCTAATGAAAAAGGGCAGGCATGGTGTGCCTGCCCCAGGGGGAAACAATCGTTGTTAGAAGCGGAACTCAGCTCCGAATTCTGCACGCCGTGACTGCGGGACAATGACGCCCGAAGGCGTGACATATCCTGCGGGCTTCGCGAAGCTGGGGTCATCGGTGATTCCCACGTAATTGCCTCCGTAGTTAGCACGGTTGTTCAAGTCAAAAAATTGGCTGATCAGTTTAAGTTTATAGCGGTCCTTGAACGTGAAGGTCTTTGCAACGCGAAGGTCTAACTGGAAAAACGGCGAGCCACGGAGCGAGTCGAACTTACTCGTGCGAGCTGTCCCAGCCGCGATTAAGGACTGCGCAGTGGTAGGGTCGATACCAGCGTAAGTGCCAAAGTCCTCCGGATTGCTCACTGGAACCAATGCAGGCCTCGCCGCAGCTGATTGTCCAAAGCCAAGCAGATCTACGGCCGAACGCGGGTCATAGGGTCGCGCTGAAGCCAGCTGCAGCACGGGCGCTATTTGGAATCCCCATGGCATATCCACTGCTCCGCCGAAGGTGAAACGGTGGCGCTCGTCACTGGGAGCAAAACCGAAGTCCTTAAGACTAAGGGGAATGTACGGGTCTTGTGGGCGATTGCGGAAGCTGGCTGCGCCCAGATAGCAGCGGTAGCAGACCGCGCGCGCGAGCACGTAAGCCGTGTTCACGCTTAGCCGTTTCGACATGCGCCGACGATACGAAAGGTTAATCCCATCGTAACGCGAGCGATCAATGGACTGTTCGTCGTCCACGCGATTCAACACCGGTACCCCCGCGTTGGTGAAAGCGGCACTCAGAATGCGTGTACCTGTGGATGGGTCCTTCGGGTTGATGTTAATAGTTTTCGATTCATGCAGGCCGAGTTCATGCACATACTCGATCTCCACGACGTCATGACTGGTGGGAGAAAAGGAGTAGCCCGCATTCATCTGCTCTGACACCGGATTGCGATAGTGTGGATCCATCACACGCCCGACCGCTCCATCCTGAAGGGAGGCGGAGGGTGCAGGGATGGTCGGCGGCGGATCGACGCCCCAGTGGTAATTCGCCAGAGTGATTCCTGTGCCGGGTACCACGTCGGTAGGGTTGGTGAGACTGAATGCCGTGGCAAAGATCGTGGGATTCTGCTGTTGAATCATGAACAGCGGGATGTTGAGGAAAGTCTGCCCGTAGTACAGGCCATAGCCAGCTCGAACGACGTGGCGGCCGTTGCCGGAAAGATCCCAGGCTAACCCGATGCGCGGGCTGAAATCCTTGTTGTCGTCGTGCGGGAGGCTGGCGGCGTAGGGGCTGCCGATCGCCTTCAGCTCCTGGTAGGTCCGGCTGTTTCCCTGGGTGGAGCCTCCACCGATCAGGTTAAAGTCCTTGTCCCAACGAACTCCGAGGTTGAGGGTGAAGCGGCGTGTAACCTTCCAGTCATCTTGGAAATACAGCCCAAACATCTTGGCGCCCCCGGGAAGATCTTCTGCGGGGTCGCCGTTGGCAATCGTCATGCCGATCACGTCACCGGCAGCGGAACCAAAAGGAGGTGACTGAGCCGCAATTGCCTGTCCAGAAAGCCCGAAGTCCACTTCCAAGGTTGGGTTGAACTCAAAGTACCCGCCTAACGATGGTTCGTAAAGATAGTCGAAACCAAACTTGAGCGCATGCTTCTCCAAGACGACAGCAACGTCGTCCTTGAACTGCCACTTGCGCTGGTAAGACTGCTGCGGAACATTGGGGTTGGTACCGAAATTAGTTCCGTCAGGGAACGTGAAATATGGACTCAGCACATCAGCCAGAATCTTGTTGTTCCAGTACTGCCAACCCACAGTCGCCGAGTTGACAACCCTATTCGACAGAACTGAGTTTAACGTCAAGTTCGCCAATTCCAACTGGTTTGTGGTTGTGTTGCCTGCAGTTAGATCGCTTTCATTTGTCGCCTGGTCGTTTAGACCATTGTTTTTTTGGGCGCTATAGGTAAAGAAAACATTCTCGCGCTCGGTAAATTTGTGGTCATAGCGACCGGTGTAGCGCCAATCGAAGTAGGGAGTAGGCAAAGAACGTCCGGGTTTTGCCCCCAAAGGTTCGGCAAGAACCAGTTGATCGTAGGACGTGCTTAGGACCGAAAAAGCAGTGTGTTCACGGGTTCTCTCTAACGCAAAAAACAGGAAATCCTTGTCTTTGCGAATGGGGCCGCCGATCGAGCCCCCAACCTGTTGGCGACTAAAATCGTGCTTGGCGCCGCCGGACTGCTCCTGCAGTTTGTCGATGGCGTTTAGGGCAGTCTCGGTATCAAAGAAATAGGCCGATCCGTGGGCCGTGTTAGTGCCTGATTTTGTAATGACATTGATAGCCGCACCTTCGCTACGACCGTTAGCGGCCGAGAAACGCTGCGTGCTAATGTTGAACTCCTGGATGGCTTCGAGGGGAAACTGCATTACGGGCCCGCCGACTGTATTGTCTTTGTTGTCGATACCATTGACGGTCACGTTAACGTTACGTCCCGCTCCGCCATCCACCGAGAATACCGCGTAACGGTTCTTGGTTGGATCGTAGGAATCAACTGGACGTGCGCCTGGAGCTAAATATGCAAGGTTAGCGAAGTCGCGCCCGTTCAGCGGTAGATCCTGTATGTCGGTAGACGTAACGGAAAGCGCCACATCGCTCTTCTCCAGGTCAACCAGAGGGGATTGACCTATAACCTCAACAATCTCTTTCTCGCTACCGGCCGTGAGAGTCACATCCACCTGAGACGCACGCGACACCTGCGTCTCGACGCTGGCCGTGGCGGTGGAAAATCCGGGCTTTGTAACCCTCACCACATAGGTGCCGACTGGCAGTAATTCGAATCGGAATTCACCGGCCGGTCCCGTTCTCGCAGTACGCACCGTACCCGTCTCATTGCTGGTGATGGTAACTTCCGCTCCCTGGACAACAGCACCGGAATGATCAGCGACAACTCCGGCAATTGATGAGCTGGCTGTTGCCTGCCCGAAAGCACTTAATCCTGCCAGACTGATAAAGCACATCGCTAGCGCTGCCGAGCGTATTAGTTTTGTCATAAGAATCTCTCCTGTCTTTCGCGATCCTGGGCTCTACCTAGCAAAGGCAGCCACAACAACGGTGGGAAGAACCATTGAACAACGGGCACGTGACACACCAAAGCTACACGCAACAAAATCAAGAACATAGCCATGGATGAACCTTGAAAATATGTGGATTGGTAGAACTGAGGTTACTTCGGATACAAGAAATTGGAGACATCGAGACCTTCAAGAGGGGGCGATGACTTAGTGGATTGAATCAAAGAGACTTATTGTCGTTCGCAACCAGCTGCAAAAATGTCTCGTGGATTCGAGGGTCCTCAGTCAGCTCAGGATGGAAGGTCGCTGCCATGGTTTTTCCCTGTCGGACTACGACTGGATCGTTATCTTTGCCCTGGGTGGCCAGCACTTCTACACCCGGACCGAGGCGCTCGATTTTGGGGGCGCGAATGAAGACCATTTCGATCGGGGATCCGCGGAACAGGCCTTCGCGGTTGGAGCTGTCAATCTGCCGGCCGTAGGCGTTGCGCCGGATTGCGATGTCAATTGCTCCTAGGCCGATTTGGGGAGGATTCTCAACATCTTTAGCCAGCAGGATTGCTCCCGCGCAAGTGCCGAAGCTCGGCTTAGCAAGAACGAAGTCTTTTAGTTTTTGAAATCCCTCTTCCCCGAGAAGTTTGAGAAAAGTACTAGACTCGCCTCCGGGGATGACCAGGCCGTCAATTTCGTCGAACTGCTCGGGCTTCTTTACAAGCACAACTTCGGCGCCCAGCTCTTCGAGCCGGCGGCGGTGAGCGTCGAAATCGCCCTGCAGGGATAGGACACCGATTTTCATAAGTGCGGTCGTTCGTCGTCGGTCGTTGCCAGGAACCGGAAATCCGTTTCTCGCCTGATTTGATCTTAATGGATATGCGGATGAAGAGCGGAGAGTCAAAATCCCGCATTCTTTATATGCTCTGGACGAAAGCCAATGCCAACCATCCGCGCAGGGATTTGCCGCAGCTTGGGAAATTTCTCAGTAAGGTTCAGTAGCAGCGGGGCAGAAATCGCCTCAGTGGAATTGAAAATCGGTTCCAGCAGATGGTTGTGCAGAAAGACCTGAACGCGTTGTGTCAAACGCGCTGGCCTCTCCCGCCGATCTTGTACCGCCTTTAGATCGCCTATGTGCAATCCATGGTTGAGCAGCTTTGGCGCAAGCAGGTTGGCGGTTGCGACCGCATCTTGAATCGCGAGATTGATGCCCACTCCGCCAACCGGCGACATCGCGTGAGCCGAATCGCCAATACAGAGAAGACCCTCGCGATACCACTTCCGCAGATGATCCACTTTCACGCTTAACAGCTTCACATCATCCCACTGCGCGATTTCGCTGACGCGTTCCGCCAGGAACGGAGCGCATCGAGCGATATCTGCGTGGAACGCCTGAAGACCGCGCTGTTGTTTCTCTGCGAATGAACCTTTACGAATGACGTAAGCGCACTGCCAATAATCGGCACGGTCAATCAGGACCATGAATTGACCAGCGCTGACAAAACCGAAAGCCTGCGGCGGATCGCCGGCCTTCCTGGAGAGACGAAACCACACGACATCAATCGGCGCGCCCAGGTCAACTACTTCAAGCCCGGCGCGCTGGCGCAGCGTGGAACTCCGTCCATCCGCCGCCACGACCAATTCTGCACGGACTTCGAGCGGCCCCTCTGGCGTGCTCGCCTTCACTCCCACGACTCGACCATTGTCGAGCACCGGGTCTTCGAGCAGCAGATCGGTCACCTCGGCGTTCATGCGGAGCCGGAACTTGGGAAAGCGTTGTGCATGGCTGGAGAGAAAATTCAAAAAATCCCATTGCGGCATGAGAGCGATGAACTTACAGTGCGTGGGAAGTTGCGTGAGATCCGCGAGATGACGTACCTGGTCGCCGAAGTGTGCTTCAATTTCGCGCACTTCCTGATGCGCCTGGCGAAGAAAGTCTTCCAGCAAGCCAAGCTCGTACATGAGTTCAAGCGTAGAAGGGTGAATGGTATCGCCACGAAAATCGCGGAAGAAATCCTTGTGCTTTTCTAGAATGAGCACGTCCACGCCGGCGCGCGCCAGAAGAAATCCCAGCATGACGCCAGCCGGCCCGCCTCCGGCAATACAACATGTAGTGCGGTCGTTCATGGAATGCTCTTGGATGCTATCTCACGTGCCGCGGTGAGCGTAATTGAGTCGCAGCGGGCCACCCGTCCTGTCTGAAAAGTTCATTAAGAGCTGTGGCCGGCGCATTGCAGCACGCCAAGGTATGCGCTCCACGGACCCACAGCCTCGCGGTATTGGTGGGCCATGATCCTTGAGACTTGGTGCAGATGAATAAGTCATGCGCTGCCCAGGTCGCCAGCAACTGTCCCAGAGTAACTACTCCGAGGGCGGGATGTCGTCCACGCCGCTCAAGGTCCTCGGGCCGCAGATTCAATGCGCGCAGTTCGTCCAGGCTTTGCGCCCGCAAACGAGCGAATTCATCCAACAACTGGCCCAGTGACTTACCTTGACTCTCTGTTACGTGTCCCCAACGATCAAAGGACTCAAACGGCTGAGACTCGCCAAATTGCAGCACCATCCTCGCACGCGGCATCCAGTCCGTGCGTTCGGCGTGAATCAAGTGGCCGATGACATCGAACGTGCTCCAACTTTTTTCACCCCGGCTGTTTTCTCCTTCATTTCGAAGCGTCCACGCTTCCGGAAGATCACGCAGAAGCGCATTGAGCGTGGCTGGAGTACGAGTGAGAAGCGATATTGTGTGCTCTAAATTGTGTTCCATCGCACCCTCCTAAATTCGTAGACAGGCCGGGTGGGCCACCCCGCCATGGTTGTATTCAGCATGTAGTAGCTAAAAAGATCCGTCTTGGGCGGCTGCTGGCCGCATTGGCGGAGCATTCCTGTTACGTGTCCCCGGTGCGGCGTGGAATGATTCACCATACCTTCCGATTAAAGTCAAAATCCTCCACCCCTTTTTGGCAAAGACCCCGGCACCAAGCAAAGTCTCGCCGCCATGGGCCCCAGCCCAGGTGCTTATATAATCTCGCGCATGGGTAATGCCCCTGCACCTTTTGGGATTGATCGCTCTCTCCCCCGCTTGGACGGCCAGGATCCCTACCTCTCCCTGCACTTCGTCATGATCTTCGTTCGCGATCAGGAGCGGAGTCTGCGTTTCTACCTGGACCAAATCGGCTTCCGGCTGCTCGTGGATCAGACTTTCGAGCATGGTGGCCGGTGGATCGAGGTCGGTCCTCCGGACGGCAGTGCCAATATCGCTCTCGCCCAGGCCAGCCCCGATTCCGACGTATACAAGCTTGTCGGACGCGATAGCCAGATCTACTTCATCACCGAAGACGTCACCGCCAAATTCAAGGAGTGGAGCAGCCGCGGAGTCCGCTTTCAGTTTCCACCTCAGGTTCCTGCCTGGGGCGGAATATTCACCCGCTTAGAAGATGTGGACGGAAATTCGTTTGGGCTTGCGGGCTTCGATGAGTTGACCCGCAGTGTCGAACAGCAACGCCGAGCGCTCGCCCAAAAGATCGAATCCGATCGCCGATCGGCGCAGGAATTGGAAATCGCAACCCAAGTGCAGGCCCGGTTGTTTCCCCCAAATCTTCCCTGAGGCGAAGACCCTCGAATACGCTGGCCTTTGCATTCAAGCCCGCCAGGTCGGAGGCGATTACTTCGACTTCCTCGATCTCGGCAAGCGACGGCTCGGCCTGGTCATCGGCGATGTTTCCGGTAAAGGAATTGCCGCTGCCCTTCTCATGGCCAACTTGCAAGCGAATTTGCGCAGCCAATGTGCCATCGCTTTGGATCATCCCGAACGCTTGCTGCATTCGGTGAATGACCTTTTTTACGAAAACACGGTTGACAGCGCCTACGCCTCGCTCTTCTTTGCCGAATACGACGACCAGACCCAGCGCCTGCGCTATGCCAATTGCGGACATTTGTCCGGCCTGCTGCTGCGCGGCGACGACCGCCAGGAACGACTTGGCTCAACCAGCACGCCTCTGGGCCTGTTCAAGGAGTGGGATTGCTCCATCGGCGAATGCAACCTGCTTCCGGGGGACGTCCTGGCCCTCTACACCGATGGCGTAACCGAAGCTTGTAACGACGCCGGGGAAGAATTTGGAGAGCGGTATCTCACCGAAAGGCTGCGCCAACACCGGCAGCTGCCCTGCCAGGTTTTGCTGACGGCCATTTCCGACGAAGTCGGGCAATTCAGTTCTCACGAACAGTACGATGACATCACACTGATAGTCGCGAAGTGTAGAGCCGCCGGCGGCTCGGCTGCATAACGGATGTTTAAGGAAAGCCCCAAACGCAGGGCCACCCAAACGCCGATTCCGCATCGAAGTTAAAACACCAAAACATTTAGGAGTGCAGCCATGCTAAACACAAGCAAAGCCCTCAGCAGTTTTTCAGTGGACAACATTCAGAAGGCCAAGGAATTTTATGGCAAAACGCTCGGCCTCGAAATTTCCCCCGGACCGGAAGGCACGCTGGTTCTAGACCTCGCCGGCGGCACCAAGACTCTGATGTACCCTAAACCCAATCACCAGCCCGCCACTTTCACCGTGCTGAATTTTCCCGTGGACAACGTAGAAAAAGCAGTGGATGAACTCAACCAACGTGGCGTGCGGTTTGAAATCTATAACGAACCAAATCTAAAGACCGATGCGCGCGGCATTTCTCGCGGGAACGGCCCAACCATCGCGTGGTTCAAGGATCCGGCCGGGAACATTTTGTCGGTTCTTGAAGCGGCTTAGCCGGAGTCTTTCTTACATTGAAACTGGGTGCCCCATCCTAACGGCGTGTTCTTTGCGACGTTAGGACCTGCCCTGAGCGAGCCGAAGGGGTGGGGACTTTGACTTTCCATCCATGGCCGGAAAACCCGCCCGGCGGGAGCTTGGACCGGGCACCCTCCTACGCGGTGATGTCGGTCAGGGTGGCCCACCCGCCATCATCAAATCAAAATCAAGGCACCCACCTACGCAGCGGCTGCGGATACCTGCTCGCCCGGCTGCTTCGCCGGAGCCAGCGCAAGCAGGGCAACACCGATAATTACGAGCGCAGCCACGCCTATCAGTTCTCCCCGTTGGATCAGTTTCTGGTATGCCTGCGCTCCCATAACAGCGGCATGAGCAAAACTCGACCATGCGGTGAAGGCGATCAGGCTGCGATTCCCCGATGGGTTACGCGCCGCCAGCAGCAAGAAAATCCCAAGCGTGACGTAGAGGCTAAGCATCATCGTCAAGGCGGGCTCTCGCGAGAAAAAAATCGTCAACGGATAAATCCCAGCCGTAAAGAGCAGTCCCACCAATACCAGTAAGACCTTCAGCGCTCGTTCTCGAATCATGGTGCCCTCCTGCTAAATCACGCAATGTGTAAAAGACATTTATATCGGAAATCTTGAGCATCTACTTTCCCCTAGAGCTCGCCAACAACCCCGCTGGCAAGGTCCTTTAACTGCTTATCGGTTGCTGACCCGGCGATAAAAAAACGCACCTTGCCCTTGCGAACATGCAGCCCACGGTGAACGTCAGTATAAGCCTCGTCTCCAAGGCCCGTTACCGGTGTCGATCCCTTCCCGAAAAAACTTTTCAATCTCGCGAACAGATCCGCTGCCGCCGCCGGCGACGGATCAACGTAGGCTCTGAGCAAAAACCTGTCGTGCGAGGATTCGTACGAACAATCCGTCCCCTGAGCCGTGTTTGGGAACGGCCGCGGAGCAACGCTCTCTTTCGGGGCGCTGTAGTTTGATCCTAAGGTCTTGCTCAGTACAGATGCCGGTAGCAGCGAACAAAGGTCAGCCGGAGGTTCGACCGCGCTCGCCAACTGCACCAAGCAGGTGATCAGGAGGAAAGTTGCAGCCGTCGTTAATATTGACAGTAACACTTTACTCAAGTTAGCCATCTGAGACGCCTTTCGTCGCGACGTTTTTCTTTTCCCGGAGCGCGCCAGGATTATAGGGCCTGCCCTGAGCGAAGTCGAACGGTCGGAAATTGCGCGGCACAAGGGATGGCGCGGGCTATTGATTTGCATCTACGATGCCCATCTTGAGACAGAGCCTGTCCTGAGCGTAATCGAAGGGGAAGCCGAAGGGGATTTTGATTTGCAGCTGCTACGTCCGTGTAGGGACGGGCGCCCGTCCGGCGGCCCAGGTGTATCGGGCCGCATCGCCGTCACGCAACTCCTGCAGGCTGGGCGACCGAATACCTGCGAGAAATGGGTGGATTCCTGGCCGTCGTTGGCGAGATTTGGCAAACTGGACGACCTTGCCCATGTCATCCGCCGAGGTGACGTCGAATGGGTGACACGATTCCTCCGCCGCTTCCCTGCCCTTCGTGCAGCGTGTGACGTTCAAGGAAAACCGTTCAAGCTGCTTGCCCAGGAATCTGGAAATCAGGAAATCGCGGATTTGTTTGGTTCAACTGCTCAAGCAGGATAGTCTGAAAAGAATGAGCCAGCCCGCCCCGCCACAATTACATACCGCCGGATTCGCGCTTGAGAACTTCCATAACTGATGCTGCCGCGATTGACGACACTACGGCGACTGTGAAGTTTGTGTGTAGCGTTGAGCCAATTCTGTAGCTGGGAGGCCTGAATTGGTTCGAGGGTGTACGTGCTGGAATTGGTATTCCTGACTCTGTCTGAACGGTGAACGATTTGATGTCTCCGCCGCATCATCTGGTCTAGCGCCGAAAGCTCATTGTCAATGTTCTCGACCTTGAGGTTTACCAGTGCAAGCAGCTGTGCTATGTCATTGGTGTTGTTAAAAGTGGGAATTTTCAAGATGTTGCGAAACGGACTCGCGAATTACCGCATCCACTGTAACGACGCCTGACTTGTAGCATAGAGATAAAACGACCTTCCGAAGTCCGAAATCTCCTCGACAACGTCGGGAGGCGTCGCGACCAAAAAATCGTCGAAGAGCTTACCTGCCGGTATAGCTTCGGCCTGGAGCGTTTCCTTTTGTTCGTACGGCATACAACATATATGAGATCGTGCCGCTGCGACGAGTAATACAGTAGACACTGTTCGATAGTCTAGCATCTGCGCCTGATATAGCGCGGAGATAGCCAGCCCTTTCATCGCGCTGGTCGCGTCTTTGCTAACTTCACGTAATACTTTAGGGTTGATCGAAGCGGGGTTGAAGGGTGCCATTTTGCACCACCTGCGGTGCAAGTGCAAAATTCTTGTCAAGCCCTAAACGCCTCCGATTTCAACTAAGTCCTTGAGGCGCAATAAACTTTCAAAACGTGGCACAATTTCCCTTCCAATTTGCTTATTCTGGAAATAGAGCTTGAGACAAGGTGCGGATTCCCTCCGCGCCTTTTTTCTTTTTCCAGCGCTTAAATTCCATTCAGCGTCATGGGGCAGGCTTGCCACAACACAGCATCGAGACTTTGCACCAGAATCACCATGGCCCGAAGAGCAGGGGTGAACTGGCCGAACTGGCTTTCATGTACCGCGCTTCCAGCGAAGGCATCAGCGTCGCCAAGCCCTCGAGGATTACCTCGAGGCCTGGAATCTCCTAAAACAGGACGACTCCTCTACCAACAGGTACACCAGCGGCACGCAGAAACCGTCTCCCGAGACGGAGAACTCATCTACCACTCAGTACACAAACAACCTGCCTCCGGACCCCGGTAGCTAATAGCTCAGAGACGATCTTTCCAATATCCGGGTTGCCGATGGCCGTGTGCGATCGCGAGAACCTGGACATCCGATTTTCTTTCCGATACTTAACGGCATAAGGGAAATGCCACAGCACGAATTTCCGAGTGCCGCGTTCGCCAACCGGCCAGCGCCGCGGCGTCGCCACTATCAGATCGATCGCGCGATCCAACTCAACAGCAAATTTTGGTCGCTGCCATGTCACTTTGTTTCAGGTACCAACTTACAGCGGATTTTTAGTTCCGCCAGCGCAGCCGAGTGAATGTCGAGTGGCTTAGCGACCATTGAGGAGGGCGGCAATCTGACGGCGCGCCTCTTCCCACGGAATAGGTTTTGCCTTGCCGGAATCCAATTCCTCGATGCGGCGCTTGATCTCCTCCGACCAGGCGGCTTCCACACCTTCATCCGCTGGCTCGTCGTCAAGGCTTTCAAGCAGCGATCCGGCCAATGCCGCGCGGGCTTCTGGCGGAAGTGCTAAAGCCTTCTTTAGAAGTTCGGAAACCTCGGGGCTGATGAAAGTATTTTACGCTCGCGCGCAAGCGCGGACGAGAGCCTGCCCTGAGCGAAGCCGAAGCGGCGTTCGCGCCACAACACCCATGTAGGGACGGGCGCCCTCGCCTGTCCGGCGGCCCAGGCGAGTGACGAAACGCCCACAACCGAAATCGCATCGAAGAAATGATGTAACTCGAGGGACACGATGACAGCAACTCGGTTACTGCAAATACTCGTTATCACAGGGACTCTCGCAACTGCGGCCAGTGCGAGCGATGATCTGTTCACCCCCACGCAATCAGAACCGCAGGGGGTTTTGGGTGGCGCAGCGCCCTTCGACTCCGCTCAGGACAAGCTTCCAGCGCTGCGGTTCAGGCCTTCATGCTCATCGGCTTCAGCCGCTGAAGTACAGGATCCGATTCAAACTCTGGCCACTCAAGATTGTCTTTCAGCAACCGACACCGCCGAAGCCGACGCTGCAAGGGAAGACCAACGAAGCGATGACTCCAGAACCGATGAGCCAGGAAGCCAGCCACCCCGGGACTTAGACCGCCGTGATCGCATCTTTTATCCCGGGGACACGGAGCGGCCAAAACCGCTCTTCCGAAAGTTGTTCCTGAACATTCTGTACGACCAGGAAGATATTTTCACCAGCCCCTTTCACGTAAATCGCCACAACGCTTTGGAATGGTTGGTGCCAATGGCTGCCACGGGAGCATTGATTGCCAGCGATACCCACATCGCGAATGCCTTTGAAAACAGCCGTGGGCAGGTTCGCTGGGGTGGCCGGATTTCTAATATCGGCGCCTCTTACACTTTGATCCCCATCGTCGCCGGCTCCTACGTTTATGGAGCCTGGCGGGACAGTCCGAAAGGACGAGAAATCGGTGTTCTCGGAACCGAGTCGTTACTCGACAGCCTGATTGTGGTTGGAGTTTTGAAGGAGGTGTTCCGGCGAAATCGTCCGGACGAGAAAAACCCCGGCGATTTTTGGGGCGCAGGAACTTCATTCCCCTCCGGTCATGCCATTCAGGTCTGGTCGATCGCGTCCCTGCTAGATCATGAATACAAGAACCAGAGAATCGTCGGCATAACTGCATACAGCCTGGCCGGGATAGTGAGCGCGGCACGAATCGCAGCGCACAGACACTTCGCTTCGGACGTAGTCGCCGGTGGCACGATGGGCTGGTTCATCGGCCGCTACGTCTTTGACACGCACATGAGCCATCTTGCGCACAAACACTCGTCACTGATACCGATGATCGTGCCGCAGGTAGATCCCCTACAGCGACGCTATGCCTTTGCACTGGTTTTTCACCAAGCTGCTGCAAGATGAAGATAACGAAACCCGGCCACTTGTCCGAGTCCCCTGATTGTTCCAGCGCGGACGAGGGTGTCCGGGCCACACAATCATCAGTGCGCCAATACCTGAAAGTAGCAGAACACGAGTTCGAGGAATGGAATCGCTGCAAACAGAAGGCGACTCGTTCCACTACCAAACAGACTCAAAAAAATGCCCAATACGGCTCCAATTTGGGCAGCCGCTACAGCGTGACCTGAACCACCATCAAAACAGTGAAAGCCTCCAAGGGCGCAGGTGCGGGACCGCGAAGCTGAGACAACTAACACAGAGCAGCTGACTAGAACGTAACCGAGTCGAGACAGGTTGCTCCGCCAAGGCTTCATTTCACCTCTGGTCTCTGGGGTCAGGAATTCCCCTACCAGCCCCGGGACTGCAGCATCTGTGCCTCGTCCAGCCCCGATACCGCGAGACCTTTCATCGCAGTGGTCGCGTCTTCGCTCACTTCAAGTAACACTTTAGGGTCGTTGAAATGGGTGGTGGCGCGGACTATGGCCTTGGCGCGGCGCTCGGCATCTTCGGGAGGGGCGAAGGTGGTGGAATCGTTCATGAAGATTCCAGAGCCGACGAAGACGGCTTCGGCGCCGAGCTGCATTACGAGAGATGCGTCGGCGGGGGTGGCGATGCCGCCGGCGCAGAAGTTCGGGACGGGCAGCTTCCCTGCTTTGGCTACCCAGGTCACCAATTCATACGGAGCTTGCAACTCTTTCGCCTTACCGAATAATTCGCCCTCGCTCAACACGGTCAAAATTTTCATGTCCTGAACAATCTGGCGGATGTGCTTGACGGCGTGGACTACGTCTCCGGTGCCAGCTTCGCCTTTGGTGCGAATCATCGCCGCGCCTTCTGCAATTCGCCGCAGAGCTTCTCCCAGATTGCGCGCACCACAGACGAAAGGAACTTTGAAGGCGTGCTTGTCAACGTGATGCGCTTCGTCGGCAGGAGTCAGAACTTCGCTTTCATCAATAAAATCGAGACCAAGCTCTTCGAGGATTTGGGCTTCGGCGAAGTGTCCGATGCGGCATTTGGCCATGACGGGAATGGAAACCGCGGCCATGATTTCGCGAATTTTTTTCGGCGAGGCCATGCGGGCGACTCCGCCTTCGGCGCGAATCTGCGAAGGAACACGCTCGAGTGCCATGACGGCGACGGCGCCAGACTGCTCGGCAATGACGGCTTGCTCGGCGGTGGTCACGTCCATGATGACGCCGCCTTTGAGCATTTCGGCGAGGCCGGTTTTGAGGCGAAGGCTGCTGGGGGAACCGTTGTTGTTTGACATAGTCGGGACTCTTTTCGGGTCGTGAAAGAATCAGGCGCGAGAGCAGATCGCGGTGCGCCAGTACTGCTCCAGTAATTTTACAACTTCGCGTGGGTTTGCGCTGGAAACGCATTGCCAACGTTTTGGCGCAGCATGGATCCCAGGTCAGCGTTCGTGGTTCCCACTCTTTGCGCACAAGGTGCGAAACAATGGGGCACCCTCGGCGGATGGGAGCGTAGGGACGGGAGCGGATTCACGCGGCACAAGAGCAGGCGCGTCTGTGACGCGCGGACAGCCGAGGGCGGCTGTCCCTACATTGGCTTGCGGGCTAGGCTTGGGCGATGGCGCAGGCTATGTTGGCTTCGGTCTTGGGTGAGCAGTCTTTCTGCTCCAGGCGGCCGACTCCGAAGACCCAGGCGAAACCGCCGGCCGCCATGATCACGGCGGCGATGGCAAAGGCTCCGGAGAAGTGGCCGGTCTTGTCCCAAATGCGTCCACTGAGTACAGGGCAAAGCCAGCCGGCGAAGTTGGCGAATCCGTTTTGTAGGCCAACCCATCTTCCGGCGGTTTCCGGGCCGGCCAGGGTTTGGGAAAAGGCGAAGACGCTCGCGCCGCTCATTCCGCAGCCCGCGCCCACGACCATCATCCATCCCAAATAATTATTGGGTCCGGCGAGCGCCAATCCGACGAGCGCGATGGTTGCGGTGGCGTGTCCGATGGCCATTGCCGATTTGCGCACCCGAGTGGGAGAGTAGCCGCGACGGATGAAGAAGTCCGCAACTCCGCCGGTGGCAATGCACGCTGCCGCATCTATCAGGAAGTACGCCGAGGCCACTTTGGCCATGGTTTGCATGGAGAGATGACGCTCGCGTTGCAGATAAAAAGGAAGCAAGGTGACGGTGAGATAAAGCAAGTAGTTGCTCGAAAAGTGGCCGGCACAGGCTCCCCAGAATGAGCGCTGGCTGAGGATGGCTAAGTAACCGGACTTCGCGGTGATGGGACGAACCAGGCCGGGTCCGCGCGGCATCCATTTGGCCCAGGCGGGGAGCCAGATCAGGCTCACCAACCCAATGCCGATGAAAACCGGCCGCCATCCGTACTTTGCCATCAGGAGTCCGGCGCCGAGCGTACCCACTGCGGGCCCGAATTTCAGGCCGCCGCTGACGACGGCGTTGGCGAAGCCGCGGTGATGTTCCGGCAAATGGCGGGCGAGGATTTTTGAGCAAGACGGAAAGGCCACCGATTCACCGACGCCGAGAGTCATGCGCATCACCAGCAACAGAGCGATGCCGTGCACAAGGCCGGTTGCGGCAGTGGCCAGGGACCACAGCAGGAATCCAGTGGCCAGCACCAAATTGACGTCGAAGCGATCGACCAGCCAGCCGCTGACGAATTGCATAGCGGTGTAAGTCCAGAAGAACGCGGCGAGCAGCACGCCCAGTTGCGAGGCAGAGATATGCAGTTCGTCTTTCAGGGTGGAAGCGGCGATGGAAAGATTGCCGCGGTCGATATAGTTGATGAAAACGGAGATGGCGAGGAGGGCGAGGGCCGGCGCGAACTTCCGTAAGGTGGGGGGATGATCTGGGGTCCGGGTCATAGGAAGGGGCTCGGGGCATTCTGCTACGGGGCTGGGGGATTTGCAAGCAGGGGCGCGGGTTTGTGCGGGTTTGTGTGGAGCAGGCCTTCAAGGCCTGGCATTAAATCAGCCAACAAGGTTTGGGGCTTGGGGTCAGCAGCAAAGTACCTCAGCGGCTAAAGCAATTCCCATGGCTAATAATGCAGGGCTGGAAGCCCTGCTCCACCCTGAATCACACACAAGAATAGTAAAGAGGTCAGTGCCGTCTGCGGCCGAAAAGTTTCCCCGGATCAATCACAATAAAGACGCCTCGGCTGCGGGCGAGAACCTCGCTCGTGGCATCGGAGATTTCGGCAACGTGGGTTAGGCGACGGCCACGCTTGTGCAGTTCGCGCGATTCGACACGCAAAGACTTGTATAGAGGCACAGGCTTGATATATTCGATGGTCATTTTGGAAGTGACGGCCACGACCTGGCGGAGTTTGCAGAGTTTGCTCATGGCATCATCGAGGATGGTGGCGATGATGCCGCCGTGGCAGTATCCCGGCGGGCCGGTGTAGCGCTTGCCGAGCCGGAATCGGCAGACGAAGCGGTCCCCTTCCTGAGTGAATTTCAGGTGCATGCCGTGGGGATTGTCATGTCCGCAGGCGAAGCAGAAGTTTTTCTTTATTCCCACCGGGAAGGATTTTGTGACATGTCCTTTGGCAGACGGGCGTTTGGGCAATTTTCTTGGCATGAACGTGGAATTGTACCGAAGGTTGGGCATCTCAGAATCGCGAGGCTGTCGTTTATCATCGAAAGAATTAACTCCGGGCAATCCTGGAGGGCAGTGGTGGCGCAAAAAAGCAGGTTCTCGACTGCGCAGGACGGTTCACAAAAGCGAGCCATCCTGCTGCGCTCGAAATGACAGGTCATTTTTTGCGGAGGCGAGAATCGTGGACGCAAGGTCAACAGTGAATGGGCGATGGGCGGTAGTTTTATGTGGATTGACGCTCTTGGTTGTCGCTTGCATTCCGGCGGCGGCGCAGGAGAATGGGAAGGCGTCCGCGGGCGTGGGTATTTTTAAATCCAAGTGCGTGCTTTGCCACGGAGCTGACGGGGCGGGAAATACTCCACTGGGCAAACAGTTGCAGGCGGCGAATTTACACTCGAAGGAAGTACAGAAGTTGAGCGATGCTGAGCTGCGCAAGATCGTCCATGACGGGCAAGCCAACATGCCTCCTTTTGGCGAGCAATTAACGGACGACGAGATTGATCACGTCATCCAATACCTGCGCGGGTTTGGGAAGCCGGCCAAGACGGCAAAGAAACAATAGCGTTCGCGCGAGTTGTAAGGATCGGGTTGTAAGGATTGGATTGCAGGGATGACTCATGCCGGTAATTTCTCCGCCAATCGTCGTGGATCGTGACAGGCCCCGGACCGGGCAGGGCGGCGGAGGTGTGCTGCCTCCCGCATACGGAGGCGGCGGGGATAGCGGGCCGGGCGATGGCTCGAACGATTATGGCCAGCGCCTCAATCGTGCCCGGCTGACCCTTCTGCTGGCGCTTACTTCGATCAGCGTATTGTTTGTCACCTTCACCATGGTGTTTGTTCTGCGGCATGGCAGCGTCGCGTTGGACAGGCATAGTGGTATCTATGTCCACAACTGGGTGAGGGTGACGCTTCCTGTCCGGCTGCTGCTGCTGAATACGTTTGTGTTGCTGCTGAGCAGTCTCAGCATGGAAATGGCGCGGCGGTCGGTGACGCGAGAGATGGCGCTGGCGCCGTTGCGAGCGATCCCAGGGATTGCTGTGGAAAGTGGAGGCGGAGCTCCGTGGATTGCGATTACGGTGGCGCTGGGGCTGATGTTTCTCGGCGGACAATGGCTGGCGTGGGAAACTCTGCGCGCGCACGGATTTCATATCGACAGCGGCGGGTCGAGTCCATTTGTTTACCTGCTGACCGCGGCCCATGCAGTGCACTTGGCGGGAGGGATTCTGGTTCTGCTGTATGCGGGCGTGATTTTTCTGCTGCATCGGGCAGTTGAGCAGCGGCGGATTGTGGTGGAGGTCGCGTCGTGGTACTGGCATTTTATGGGTGTGCTTTGGGTTTATGTTTTTGCGTTGCTGCAGTTTGGACGGTAGGTTCCGAGTAGCGACCACTCGGGCGGTACTCCTATCTGACGGTTCCCGATGTGCTGCTCCGGAGCGGCACATTCTCCGGTTAGAGAACTTTGCTAATAGCGTCGATCACGAGATCAGGGCCCTCAAGCTGAATGAAATGACCGCTGTGAACCCACGAGCACGAACGGCGGATGTTCGCCAGCGTTCTTTAACGCAGTTTCGAGATCGTGCGCGACCTGCGCCACAGTGTCCCACTCAGGGCCGTGGTCGCTCCAACCATAGCCGGCGCGAGGCGCGATCATACGAGCACACACGTGTAGTCTTGGCCACATCAGGCTGAACGAGTGCCCAGTCAATGGAAAAAGAGCCCGCACCAGCTTCCAGTATTACCGTGGGACTGCCTTTGCCTGTGCAATACAAATGCAGCTTGCGGCCGCCAACGTCAACCAGTATTCCCGGCGCCGGAGCAGCTTGATCAGCCGCTGTCTGCGCCGATGCAAGATACATGAATGCGAATGTTATTAGAAAAGCGATGTGATAGTTACGAAACGCAGGCATCGTTGCTCCTTTCAGTCTCTTCCGATATTGAGCGAAGCGAGCTAGGAAATGGGAGCTTGGGTCTGGTGTTTTGCCAACACCGCTTGCCATGAATCGTCCAGCTCTGTCCAGCGTTCCGAATCCACGCAGCTAAACTGCATAACTGGTAGATGCAAGATGCCATGTCCTTCATCGCAACGCTGGATGAACCCCCAAGATCTACTTGAATTCTCAACCGCCTGAGGCACGTCCGGCAGCGGGCAAGCTGGTCACGAATAGACCAACTCAGTGCGACTGTTAATCCAACCAAGAAAAGCCACATTACTGCTCCACCCGCATACTGCTGGGCATGTCCGCCGAGTCTAAGTACAGCCATTTGCACCAGGTCGAGCGAGACGATCAAGACGATCATCAGCAACAAAATGGTCTTAGCGACAAAGAACAACCACCATCGCAAAAACTCAGCCACAGTTCGATGTGGTCCCGTAGCACGGAGGCGCACTGCGGTTCGCCAGTTGAAGGCAAGCAGAAGGAGGAGCGTAAAGGCGATCAAAGCAGCACAAGACTCCAGAGACTGATGCTCCAGATCCTTTAACGACAGCACATCTAGCTTTATGTTTGAAGGTAAGCCGTTTGTCTGGTTTACATACGATTCAATCTCTCTCTTTGCTTTTGCCACACCGACTCCAGCTGGCACACGAAGCAAGACACCGGGCCACTCGAACATTGGCATCAGAGGGTGGGTACCCGTTCCGAACGGAGTGTACAGTCCAACGTCGAGCCCTGGAAACCGGAACTGCGCAGGAAGAACGCCGATGATCTCGACTTGCCGGCCATTGACAGACAACCAGCGGCCTATCACATGGTTGTCACCGTGGAACTGGCTTGTCCAAAGGGCGTTGCTTAAAACTGCGCAGTTCGGACAGTGCACAGAATCCGCCAACTGAAAGGTTCGGCCAAGGCTGGGATGAATTCCAAGCAGTTCAAATGTTCCCGGTGTGACTTTCGCACTCAGAACGTTTTCCCTTCCTGCAGGCCCTCGTACAAGGCTCGGCCTCGATGCATAGGCTTCCTCTTTCGCGATCAGCGGATTGTTTCGTGCCCACCGCAGGGCGTAGTCACGAAGAAGGCCAGGTTCCAGCCAGTGGGATCGCGAAGTCAGGCAGACCGTCAGAAGATGCGACGGGTCGGCGACGTAAGTCGGAGGCGTGAGGGTCCACGGGAAGAGCGATCTAAAACTCGTAGCGAGAAGTACCCACAAGATCCCCAGAGCAAGGAGGCAAAACCTGGGGGAAAGCGGAATTGAGTGCCCGAATTCCACTACGACGACGCGATTGAAGCGATGCCATAGCGCATCGATAAATGCTCCCTAACAATGTCCTAGAAGTTCCTTCTCGGTCTGCGCGTTCAGCCGTCCGGACTCGACCAGAAAATGACCCCGATGCCAGACTTCGCCTTGCCATTCGTGAAGCCATTCAGTCCGTTGCCGCCGCGGAACAATCCAGCTTGCCACCCGCAGCATCAGATTGCACGATAGCAACAACCTGTTTGGCGTGCTTGCTTTCACGCTACTTCCTGCGGCGCGGCGAGTTCTCCACAGTAACCAATTGTTCAAGCAGTGCAAATCGCCGACGCGCGTTGGCTAAAGCAGTCTTCCCCAGCCGCGTTAACTCGTAGTATTTTCTGGCGGGTCTCTGCTCGGCAAAGGCGACGTGTCCGATCTCCCACCTGGATCTGATCAGTTCCTGCTGCTCAAGACGCCTAAGCGCAGGGTAAACGGTACCGCTTGGAAGACTGGTAACCTCCATCACGTCGAAGCCATATCTGTACCCACTGCTGATCGTCTGGAGAACCAGTGCCGATGTGTACGACAATTTGGGAAAATCATCCATTGCAGCTAACTATGTAGTAATACTACATAGCAGACACTCCATGGTCAAGCTGCGTAACGCCTCTTCCCTTCAAAATGTTTGGGGGCGGATCACGGCAAGTCGGAAGCAACTCTGCCTGAACTGTCGGAAGCAACTCTGCCTGAGCTGAAAGAATTGTGATGTCCTCTTATTGTCGGACTTACTGCATCCGTCTCGCATTCGACGAATACCAGATCTTCCCTGCCTTATAATAGAAAGATTCGGCAGTGCCCTTGGACGCGTCTGACGGCCTTCCGTCGGGAAGAACGCTTCTGAAGCAAACCCTGCCAGCCCTGAAGTGATATCCACATTGACTTCCAAAGACAGCATTCTCGTGCGTGGGGCGCGTGTCCACAATCTCAAGAATATTGATTTTGAGATTCTGCACAACGCGCTGACAGTTGTGACCGGCGTCTCGGGGTCGGGCAAGTCTTCGCTTGCGTTCGACACGATTTATGCCGAGGGGCAGCGGCGGTATGTGGAATCGCTGTCGGCGTATGCCCGGCAGTTTTTGGAGCGCATTGAGAAGCCGGATGTGGACCACATTGAGGGCATTGCTCCAGCGGTTGCGATCCGGCAGAAGAACACCACGCGAAATCCGCGGTCAACTGTGGGGACGGCGACCGAGATCTATGACTATCTGCGGCTGCTTTTTGCGCGGGTGGGGAGAACTTATTGCGCGCAATGCGCCGCGGAAGTGAAGAAAGACACGGTGGATGAAGTGGCGGAGGCGGTGTTGGGACTGGGAGATAGCACGCGGCTGAGTGTGTTTTTTCCGCTGCGGGCGGGGGAGGCTGGCGAACCTGCAGCGAGCGAGAGGGGAATTAGCCGCAGGCAAACAGCAGGTTCTTCGGCTTCGCTCGGAATGATAGGTTTGGAGATCGGAATGACAGAGTTGAAGAAAGGTCGCAAGAAGGCAAAATCGTCTGCCCCGGGCGGAACTTTTTCGGATGCGATCAAGGCGCGGTTGTTTGAATTGCGGCAGCGGGGGTTTAATCGGCTGTTTCAGCGAGGGCAGATTTTTGAATTTTCGACTCCCGAGTCGTTGCTGGAAATCAATTTTGCGGAGCCGGTGTTTGTGCTAGTGGATCGGCTGGTGGTATCGGCTGACGCGCGGGCGCGGATTGTGGATGCGGCGGAAATTAGCTTTCGCGAAAGTGGCGAGGTTATTTTTGAGACGGCTGCGCGCGAGGGTCAAGCTTCGCGTCAGATGCGGTTTTCGCAGCGGTTTGAGTGCAGGAATTGCGGGATTCGTTATGAAGAACCTGAGCCGCGGCTGTTTTCGTTCAATAATCCGTTTGGAGCTTGTCCGCGCTGCCAGGGGTTTGGCAATACCATTGACTTCGATCTCAATCTGGTGATTCCTGATCCATCCAAGACTCTAAATGAAGCCGCCATCGAACCTTGGACTAAGCCGAAGTATCGGGGAATATTCACCGAACTGAAGCGGTTTGCGCGGGAGAAAGATATCCCGCTGGACGTTCCGTGGGCAGAACTGGAGCCAGAGCAGCAATGTCTGGTGATCGAAGGCGAGAAAACATTCCTGGGAGTTCGCGGATTCTTCCGCTATCTGGAGCGCAAGAAGTACAAGCTGCATGTGCGGGTGTTTTTGAGCCGGTACCGCGGATACTCGCTGTGTTCGGAGTGTGACGGAGCACGGCTGCGGCTGGAAGCGCAGCAGGTGCGCATTGCGGGGAAGAACATCTGCGAAGTTTGCGCGATGACAGTGGAGGATGCGGCGGCGTTTTTCGACCTGATCGCTGAGGGCAAGTCCGTGTCCTTTCTCGACCAAGAACAGAGAAATACGAACGGGGGACGCAAGCCCACCCTTACGCAAAGAGCGCGAAAGGATGGAGTAACCGACCGTGTCAACGAGGCAGGCGCGGCAAAGTTAACTCCCAAAGAATTGGAAGTTGCGGACAGACTTTTGGACGAGATTCGGTCGCGGTTGCGGTTCTTGAACGACGTCGGCCTCGAATACCTGATGCTGGACCGGCTTACTTCTACACTGTCCGGCGGCGAGGCGCAACGCATTCAACTGGCGACTTCGTTGGGGTCGAAGTTGGTGGGCACGCTATATGTGCTGGACGAGCCTTCGATCGGACTGCACAGCCGTGACACGCACCGGCTGATCGGCATTCTGCACGGGCTTCGCGATCTGGGAAATACGGTGCTGGTGGTGGAGCATGACCCGGATGTGATGCGAGCCAGCGACCGCATTCTCGATCTGGGACCGGGTGCGGGGGAACATGGCGGCAAGATCATCGCAGATGGGACCTACGATCAGATCCTGAAGACACCGGGATCGTTGACCGGGCGATACCTGGCGAATGAACTTCACATCCAGATTCCGGTCAACCGGCGCAAACCTGGGCGGCAGCAGATCACGATTCGCGGGGCGCGGGCACACAATTTGAAAAATATTGACCTCAACGTGCCGCTCGGAATGTTGGTAGCGATCACCGGAGTTTCGGGATCCGGGAAATCGACGCTGTTGCACGATGTGTTGTACAAGGCGCTGACTGTGGTTCGAACTCAGACCGATGAAAAGCCTCACTTCTCGCAAAGTACGCGAGAAATGGGGCACCCTCTCGCAATTGAAGGTGGCGAGTGGGTGGATGAGGTTGTGTTGGTGGATCAATCGCCAATTGGGCGCACCCCGCGGTCGAATCCGGTGACATACATCAAGGCGTTTGACGGAATTCGAGACCTGTTTGCATCGACCCCCGAGGCCCAGAAGCGCGGATTTGCGGCGGGGAATTTCTCCTTCAATGTACCGGGAGGCCGCTGTGAGACCTGTCAGGGAGACGGCACGGTAGTGGTGGAAATGCAGTTTCTCGCCGACGTGGAACTGGTGTGCGAGGAGTGTAAAGGGCAACGCTTCAAGCCAGAGGTGCTGGAAGTCCGGTATCGCGGGAAGAACATCCATGAAGTGCTGCAGATGACAGTGCACGAGGCGATGCATCATTTTGCCAATTCGCCAAAGGTGGCAGACAAACTTAGAGTGCTGGACGAAGTCGGCCTGGGCTACTTGCGGCTGGGGCAGTCGGCGACAACACTCTCAGGCGGCGAGGCGCAACGGGTGAAGCTTGCGGCGCATTTGCAGCCAGCGGCCGCGGCACGGGCGAAAAACGTGCCCTCGCGGAGACGGCGTGTGCTCTATCTGTTTGATGAACCCACTACCGGGCTGCACTTCGACGACATCAGTAAACTATTGGCGGCGTTTCGCCGTCTAATTGAAGCAGGGGGCTCCATCCTGGTTATTGAGCATAATCTGGAAGTGATCAAGACCGCGGACTGGGTGATTGATCTGGGTCCGGAGGGCGGCGAGCGAGGCGGATTCATCGTCGGACAAGGGCCGCCGGAGAAAATTGCCGGGCTGAAGGATTCCTACACTGGTCAGTTCCTGGCTCGGGTGCTGGATGAAAACGGGGTCGCGCGTTCGCATGCGTAATGAAGCGCCGCGAAAATCGGGGAGCCGCCTGCTGGCTGGACTTGTGGTCTGGATGGCAATTGGGATGTTGTCCGGCGCGGCTTCAATTGGAGCTTGCGCTCAAACCAGGCGCGAGACGGTGCGTCACCACCGGGTTGAAGAGACGGATACTGCCGCTGCGAAACTGGCCGAAGCCGAAACCGATATAGACAAGCAGGACTTCGCCAGCGCAGAGCGGTTGCTGAAGGAGTATTTGGAAGGCCATTCGGATAGCTACTCGGCATGGTACGACCTGGGTTACGTTTACCACGGGATGGGCCAAAGCGAAGACGCGATCGCGGCCTACCGCAAGTCAGTCGCAGCCAAGCCGGATCTGTTTGAATCCAATTTGAACCTGGGGCTGGCGTTGGCTGCAGCGGGGCAGCCCGACGCGGCACAATTTCTGCGCGCGGCAACCAAGCTGAAGCCAGCGGCCGGAGCCGAGCAGAGCAGTAAGCGCGCCTGGAAGGCCTTGGGAAATCTTCTTGCAACCAGCAAGCCGGAAGAAGCGGCGGCTGCGTTCCAGCAGGCGGCAATGCTGGATGCAAAAGATCCCGAGCCGCATTTGCTGGCTGCTTCCCTGCTGGAAAAACAACATCACGCGGATGAAGCGGAAAAAGAATATCAGCAGGCGCTGGTAGTTGCTCCGGAGTCTGCGGACGCTCTAACTGCGTTGACCAACTTCTACATGGGCGAGAAAAGATTTGCTGACGCGGAGTCGTTACTGCGCAGGCTGGTGGCGCTGCATCCCAATGACGCCGGTGCTCACCTGCAATTGGGACGCATGCTCGCGATCTCCGGCAAGAACGACGAAGCGGCCGCGGAGCTTGAGGCGGGATTAAAGCTTGATCCTGCGGACAGCAGCGCGGAGCGCGATCTGGCTGACCTGTATGCCGACTCCGGCAAGTACAATCAGGCACAGAAACTTTACAGCGCTTTACTGACTTCGCATCCGAATGATGCCAACTTGCATTACGGGGTCGGCAGAATGTTGCTGAAGCAAAAACAATACGCGCAGGCGGAACAGGAGTTGTTGCGAGCGGTGCAGATCCAGCCGGATCTGGGCACGGCTTATGGGGAACTGGCCGTCGCCGCGGACGAGAATAAAGACTATGCGCTGGCCATCAAAGCGGCAGACACGCGGGAGAAGTATCTGCCCGAAGTTCCCAGCGGCTACTTCATGCGGGCCACAGCGTACGATCATCTGCGGGACGTCAAGCAGGCTGCCAAGTACTATCATTTGTTTCTGGATGCTGCCGGAGGAAAGTATCCGGACCAGGAGTGGCAGGCCAGGCACCGGCTAATTGCAATCGAACCGAAGAAGTGACACGAAAAGTGAATGGACTGAGTCAATGAGAAAGCAGGTTGGGGCGATCGTGTTGTTTCTGCTGGTGGCTGTCACGGCGTCATGGGGCAAGTCTGACGAAACGGTTGAGCAGCTTATCGCGCGGGCAGACGCCGCGCGGCCGGATCAACAGCCCGACCTCTACATGCGGGTTGCGCAGCGGGAGTTGAAGTCCGCGACGGAGGCTTACAAGAGCGACAAGATGGAGGAATTCCGCGCCGCGGTGCAGCAGATTGTGAAATATTCCGACAGCGCGCACTCGGCTGCCCTGCATTCCGGCAAGCACCTTAAGCCTACCGAAATTAGGCTCCGGGAAATCGCAATTCATTTGCGGGACATCAAGCTCAATATAGCCGCCGACGAGCAGCCCGGGGTGCAGGACGCGATTGACCAGCTGGAAGGCTTTCGCACCGAATTGCTGCACAATATGTTCGGGTCGAAGAGCAATAACTGATGACCAAGGCTGGAATCGCGATTCCGATTTTGCTGCTGCTGGCGGTCAGCGCCGGGTCCCAACAGCACCATCGCGATCCGCTGAACGATCTGGAAATTAACAAGCTGCGTGATGCGGCGCAATTTCCGGAAGTGCGATTGAAACTCTATGTAGAGTTCGCGCGCTCGCGCTTGGACAAGTTGCAGCAGGTGCGGGCTGACGCCAAGGCAACCAATCGTGAACAGCAAACTCGCGACGCGCTGCAGGATTTTCTGGATGTGTATGACGAACTGGACACGAACGTGGATACTTTCGCGGACCGCAGGGATGATCTGCGCAAAGCGCTGAAACCAGTGATCGAGGCTGATACCGAGTTTGGATCGAAGCTACGGGTTTTAAAGGCCTCACTGGCAAGCAATCCCAAGGAAGCCGAGAGTTATGCATTCCTGCTGGGAAGCGCGCTCGATACGGTGGACTCGGCGGCCAAAGATCACCGTGACCTGCTGGCCGAGCAGGAAGAGGCTTTCAAGCATAAGAAGAAGCAAGACCACAAAGAAGATTCCAAGCCTCCGGAGTGAGGCAGTCGTGCTAGTCTGCTTTTCAGGTGCGGTTAGAAATCAGCAAACTATTCGAGGAAACTTACCGCGAGCTGCGGCCACGGTCTGAGGTTCCGGAATTGCGGGTCGAGTTCTTCGGCTTCGCAAACATCAACAATACTATCCGGCTTCGTGAAGGCAGGCTGCTGGTAAGGGTTTCTGACCTACTGGAGGGAGCGCCGGAATACGTTCTGAAGGCGATTGCGCATATCCTGCTGGCGAAAATGTACCGCAAACCTGTCGACCGCGGGCATGCCACATGCTATCGGCGTTACGTTTCGGGGCAGCACATGGCGCGCAAGGCGCACCTGGTGCGGCAGATGCGCGGGCGCAAGCGAATCCATTCCGCCCAGGGTCATACTTATGACCTGGACGCGATGTTCGAAGAGCTGAACCTGCGATTTTTTCATGGACTGCTTGGCCGTCCGCTGATGACCTGGAGTGGTGAGCACGCCCGCAATCGGCTGGGGCATTATGATCCGGCGCACAATGCGATTGTGGTGAGCCGTGTGTTCGATCAGGCGAGAGTGCCCCGCTGGGTGGTCGAGTACATCGTTTATCACGAGATGCTGCACTTGAAGCATCCGGTCAGAATGCGGGGCAGCCGGCGGTGCGTGCATTCGGCGGAGTTTCAGGCGGAGGAACGGCTGTTCCCCCGGCTAGAAGAGGCCAGGCAGTTTTTGAGATTGTTGTAGCGGTGATTCGCTGATGGCCGAAAGATGGCGAGCAAAACTCGCCGGGACAGCCCAAGGCGGATGTCCCCACATCCTTCGGTTCCCCACACTATGTGAGTTCTGCGTGATATCCTTACACTAGGCTGCTAGTTGCAACTCAGTTGCACCTTGTTGCATCGAGGATCTTTCTTGCTTCAGGCGTTCATCATAACTTTACGCGAAGGGGTTGAGGCGGCGCTGATTGTCGGGATCACGCTCGCCTATCTGAATAAGATTCAGCGGCCTGATCTGCGCAGGGCAGTTTTTGCGGCCCTCGGTTCGGCGTTGGCGGCGAGCATTGGCGTGGCCATTCTGCTGTCCCGGTTTCAACTCAACGAGGACCTTTTTGAGGGATGGGTGATGTTGGCGGCGGCGCTCTTCGTGGTCACCATGATTGTTTTCATGATGCGCACGGGGAAAAAGCTGAAACTCGAAATCGAGGGAAAGGTCGGATCGCTGGCCAGCCGGGGGTCGCAGGCCGGCATTTTTCTGTTTGTTTTTCTGATGGTGTTGCGCGAAGGCGCGGAGACGGTGCTGATTCTTTCCGCCGTTTCCCTTAATTCCAGCGCCCTGATGAGTTTTATCGGGACGCTGTTTGGAGTGCTGGCGGCGGTCATTTTCGGTGTGATGTTCGTGAAGGGCAGCGTGCGGATTAACTTGCAGAAGTTTTTCCGGGTGACCACGGTGATTCTATTTTTTGTGGCTGCGCAACTGCTGGTTTCAGGACTTCACGAACTTTCGGAAAATGGCGTCATAGGTTCTTCGAAGAAGGAAATGGCGCTTATCGGCCCTATAGTGCGTAATGACTTTTTCTTTTTTGTGACCATTCTGGCGTTGGCTGGGCTGATGGTGCTCTTCGAGGCTCGGCGCCGACAGCCGGTTCCAGTGCAGGATTCGGCGGCTGAGAAGCGAAAAGCTTCATGGAACGCGCGGCGTGAGCGGCTTTGGATGGTGTCGGTTTACGCTACGTCTTTCGTCTTTATTCTTCTCATCACCGCTGAGTTTATTTACGCCAAGGGCGTGAGCGCTCTTTCCCCTGCAACTCCGGTCAGCTTCACGAATGGCGCGATCAATATTCCGCTAGCGCAAGTTGCGGATGGCGCCCTGCACCGCTACGCAGCCAATGCAGGCGGCACGCAGATTCGTTTTCTGCTTTATCAGAAGCCGGACGGCAAGGTGGCTGTAGTATTTGACGCCTGTGAAATCTGTGGGTCGGTCGGGTTTTTTAAGACGCAAAACGGTTTTGTGTGCAAGAACTGCGCTTCTCCTATAAATTCGCAATCCGTGGGGACACCGGGGGGCTGTAATCCGGTTCCGGTACGTTCGACAATCAGCGGAAGTGACATTGTGGTTCAGGAAGCGGATCTCGTGGCGGGAACGCGGCTGTTCCAGCGGTAGAGCAAATTCATAATCCATGTTCGTTCGAATGGTTTACGAGTCTTTCCGGCGGCAGACGCGGCGCAAGATGCTGGTCGGGGTGGCTGTGACTCTGGGCGCAGCGGTTTCGACTGCGATGATCGGGATCGCCACCGGCATCGGAGACAAGATCAGTAACGAGCTGCGGACGTACGGCGCAAACCTTGTGGTTACTCCAGAGGAAGACGATCTTGATGTGCAGATTGGCAACGTGAACCTGAAGCCTGCGGGCAGCGGGGCGTATCTGGATGAAGATGCGTTGCCGAAGATCAAGGGCATTTTTTGGCGCAATAATATCAAGGCGTTTGCGCCGGTTTTGCCGGTGAATGTTCAGTTCGATAGCAGCGATGTCACCCTGGTGGGAACTTATTTTTCCAAAAGCCTGAAGTTTGGGACGCAGGAGTTCAACACTGGGGCGCGGACGGCGTTTCCCTGGTGGAAGGTAAGTGGCGCGTGGCCGACGGATGATTCCGATGACGTCTTGGTTGGGGAAAGGCTTGCGGCGCGATCGTCAATCCAGCCCGGCCACCAAGTGGAGATCAATGGCAAGCCGCATCGAGTCTCAGGCGTTCTTTCGACCGGAGGCGCGGAAGATGACCAGATTGTTGCGCCGTTGAGCCTGGCGCAAAGGCTTGCCACAAAACCTGGCGCGGTGCGAAAAGTTTTCGTCAGCGCGGTAACCAAGCCGGAAGACGCGTTTGCGCGGCGCAATCCGGATTCACTTACTCCAGCCGACCGGGACCGGTGGTATTGCTCACCGTATCCGCAGTCGATTGCGTATCAGCTTACCGAGGCGATTCCCCATTCTCATGCCGAGCAGATCCGGCAGGTGGCGCAAAACGAAGGCAATGTGCTCTCGCGGATTAAAGGCCTGATGCTATTGATCACCCTGGCGGCGCTGTTCACTTCGGGGCTGGCAGTGTCGGCGGCGATGGCCACGGCCATGTTTGAGCGGCGGACAGAAGTGGGTTTGATGAAGGCGCTGGGGGCGGGACATTTTACGCTCTCGGCCATATTTATCACGGAGGCGGCCCTGCTGGCGTGCGCGGGTGGCTTGGTGGGCTTTGCGGCGGGGGGATGGCTGGTGCGAGAACTCGGACGGTCTATTTTCGGGACCGCCATTGCGGTGGAACCAGTTTTGCTGCCGGTGATTTTGGGGATTGCGATCGGAGTGACATTTGTTGGCAGCGCGGCGGCCATTCGGCGCGCGGTGCAATACGATCCCGTGCGCGCGCTGCGAGGTGAGACGTGACCCGGCACGGCTCGCGTGCCGGGATGTATTTCCGCATGCTGTTTCGCGCAGCTGCGCTGAGAAAAGGGCAGGCCTCGGCGGCACTCACGGCGATTGTGGTTGCGGCCGCGGCGGCAACCGCTATGCTCAATCTGTTTGTGGATGTGCAGGCAAGACTGCGAAAAGAGTTTCGCAATTTCGGCGCGAATATTGTGGTTGAAGCAAAAGCCGGAAGCAATCTCTCGCCTGAGACGCTGGGGACGATCGAAACGGCAGTTTCAGGGCGTGGGCTGGCAGTTCCCTTCGCTTACACGGTTGCGCGCGATGAGAAAGACCGGGCGATCGTCGTGGCTGGAACCGACTTCGCGTTGGTGCGAAGACTGAATCCCTGGTGGTCGGTTTCGTCGTGGCCGAAATCCTCGGGAGAGGCTCTAGTGGGCGTGCGCGCCGCTCCGATACTCGCTCCGGGCAGTGCGCCATTTACCTTAAGCTTTGAGGGCCACAGCATTCGCGTGGTGTCCGCGGGCACAGTGCGCACGGGAGCGGGCGAAGACAGCCGCGTCTATATCTCGTTGCAGGATTTTCGTTCGTGGACTGGAATTGAACCTTCCGTCGTCGAAATTGCGGCTAATGGTTCGCCGCAGGAAGTGACTTCCCTTCTCCAAAAGTTGCAGCAAAGCTTGCCGGGCACAGACGTGCGGGCGGTGCGGCAGGTGACGGAAGGCGAAGCCAACGTTCTGGGCAAGACCCGCTCGACGTTGCTTTCTTCATCCGCATTCATCGTGTGCACGGCGGCGCTGTGCGTGCTGGCGACGTTGATGGGATGGGTGTTCGACCGGCGGCGCGATTTCGCCATCATGAAGGCGCTGGGCGCGTCGGATCGTCTGATCGCGATGTTTGTTGCCGGCGAAGCAGCGGTACTGGCTTTTGCAGGAGCTATTTTAGGTTTCGCCGCTGGGAGCGGGATCGCGACGTGGATTGGGCGGGCCAATTTTCACGCGCCGGTGGCGCCAAGGCTGAGCGTGTTTCCACCGGTGCTGGCGGGGTGCCTGGCGGTCACCCTGCTGGCAACGCTGCTGCCTTTGCAATTGCTGCGCCGCATTCAGCCCGCTATGATTTTGAGGGGAGAGTAAATGATCCGGCTGAATCATGTCAGCAGATTCTATCCAGCCAAAACTGAAGCTTCCGGAGGTGTGATCCACGCGCTCGATGACTTCACGCTGAACGTGGAGCCGGGGGAATGGATTGCGGTGATGGGGCCGTCGGGCTCGGGGAAATCTACGCTGGTAAATCTGATTGGATGTCTGGACAGTCCGAGCACGGGCGAGATCTGGCTGGACGGAGAAAATGTGGTCCACTTCAACGGCAGCGGCCTGACGCGCGTGCGCGCTGAAAAAGTTGGCTTCATCTTCCAGCAGTTTCATTTGATTCCGTATCTTTCGGCCATTGAGAACGTGATGCTGGCCCAATATTTTCACAGCATGACTGACGAGCGCGAAGCGCTGGAGGCTCTGGCCCGCGTGGGATTGAATGATCGCGCCGAGCATCTGCCGGCACAGCTTTCGGGAGGAGAACAGCAGCGGGTGTGCATTGCGCGGGCACTGATCAACGATCCGAAAATCATTCTGGCTGACGAACCCACCGGCAACCTTGATGCGGCGAATGAAGAAATTGTGCTGCGGCTGCTGCGGGAGTTGCATAGCCAGGGGCGGACGATTGTCATGGTGACCCACGATCCGGTGGTCGCGCGGCTGGGCGACCGCCGCATTGAATTGCATCACGGAAAGATTGCGGCGCAGGAAGTATTCGCCATGGCGGACGAGGAGCAGTTCGAAGAAGTGCTCGAAGAGCTGTGGGTGATAGAGGAACAGGGCGAGATCGCGGAGATTGAGCACATGGAAGTTCACGGCGCGCTGCCGGTGAGCCTGGCCGTGGACAAAATGCGGGAAATGGGACTGGTCGAGACCGCGCCCCATCCGCCGGAAGCACACAATCACAAGCCGTTCGTAAATCCTTGCCACGACGCGCTGAAGCCGGCCGGGTTTTCGGTGGGAGACGGAAGTGTGGTGGTTGAGTTGACGGCTCGAGGACGGCAGCGCGCGGCGGATATTATCCGGCGGCACCGCCTGGCGGAGCGGCTGTTCACGGACAGTCTGGCGCTGGAGAGCGAGTCGGAGATCGAGCAGCAGGCTTGCAAGTTCGAGCACATTCTTTCGCCGGAGGCGACGGAGAAGATCTGCACCTTTCTGGGGCATCCGAGGACTTGCCCGCATGGGGCGCCGATACCGCCGGGGCAGTGTTGTGATGCCGGCACGAGGTTCGATGAGGTGATGAAACGACTGAAACACGTTAAGTCGAGCGGGCCTTATACTCGGGACGAAATGAATGAGCGCTGAACTGTATGGCAGAAACGCGGCGTGAGTTTCAACAACTCGCGAGAATGAGGCTGAAAGATGCCGCGTTCTGATGCGAGGCGGAAACGGTGAGGGCGCATACTACTTAACCGGACTCGCGGTCGAATGTGCGGTGAAAGCCTGCATTGCCAAGAACACCAAGCGTCACGACTTTCCCCCGAACCAGGGCGCCATTAAGGACATCTAGACGCATGATTTGAGTAAACTAATAGGTGCGGCAAAACTCCAACCCGCGTTGGATGCTGACAGACGTAAGAACCTTTCGTTCAAGAGCAATTGGGACGTGGTTAAGGACTGGAATGTTAATAGCAGATATGCGTCAAAAAGATTGAACGCGAAGGACCTATATCGTGCGGTCGCGGGCAGAAACGGAGTGATGCAATGGCTACGGCAACGCTCGTAAATAAAGAGATTGAGGTCGGTCGTCGAATCGTTGCTGCGCTTACACGAGCGTCAATACCCGTCACTGTTTATCTCTGGGCATTTGTTCCCCAGCTTGAAGAATGGCAGTTTATGGTGGCAACCCCTCTCGTCGATACCAAGGGTCCGCTAGCAGCCTACGACGAAGTGAATAAGGCGTTACAGAGAGAAGGGATTTTCGACGATCTTCCCGTCAGGCGCATCTTTCTTGAGAGCCCGAACGATCGGGTTTTGAAAGCACTAGAAAAGGAAAGCAGAGCCATACCCGATGAGGCATTCAGAGTCGTGAACGAACAGATCGCGGGGAACTTCGTTGAGGACGTGTATGTATATAGCGGTGCCATCGATATCCAGGAATCTGAGAATATTCCGAGGGGAAGTCCGAGTGCATACTGACCATCTGCGAGAGTTGCTGGCAAGACTTCGAATTAATCAGGATGTCGTGAAATCAGCCATCGAATCACCGTCTTCAAAGAAGCGAGCTTCAATTCCCAACGTGAAGTTGCGAGCCAGAGATATCAAGCGGCTAAGACCAAACTAGCGTGATTCTCCGGCGCCCCACGATCGGTGTTTTCGACTCCGGCTTCGGCGGACTAACCGTACTTAAAGCTTTACGTGAAGTGATCCCCAGCACCGAGTATCTCTACTTTGGCGATACTGCGCGCCTTCCCTACGGGTCGAAATCGGTGGAGACAGTGGCCCGCTATGCGTGCGAGGCGGCCCGGTTCTTGGAGCAGCAAGGAGCGGAGTTCCTAGTGATTGCCTGCAATACCGCGACCGCGCTGGCGCTGGAACAGATTCGACTGGCGGTGTCGGTGAAAGTGCTGGGAGTGATTGAGCCCGGAGCGCAGCGGGCGGCAAAGGCGACTCGATCGCGCAGAGTGATTGTCATCGGAACCCAGGCGACGATTTCGAGCCATGCCTACCAGAAGGCGCTTGCGGCTTTGCAGATCGAGTCTCGCGAAAAGGCCTGCCCGCTGCTGGTGCCGCTGGTGGAAGAAGGCTGGGTGGATCATGCCGTGACCGAGCAGGTGGCGAGGATTTATCTGGGAGAGGCTTTTGGTGATGGCTTCAAGTCAGCGGATGTGCTGCTGCTGGGATGCACGCATTATCCCTTGCTGAAGCCGATTCTGCAGCGCGTGGTTCCTAAGAACGCGACTCTGGTAGATTCGGCGGAGTCAACCGCACACGCGGTGCAACATCTGATCAACTCTGGAACTGCGAAAGTTGGTCAATTGAGTGAGCGGGAGCGAATGCCCCGCGAAAAGGCGAGCAGATCAGGTCACACTCGATTTTTTGTGACTGATTCTGCAGACAAATTTCGAAGGATGGGGACATTATTTCTGGGACAGGAAATCAGAGACATCACTCACGTGGATCTGAAGGAATAGAAGGCGAGCATCAGGCTGGCCTTTTCGAAACCTCGGTTTTTTTAGTACAGCCGGAACTGAACTTCGACATTGATGATGGTTGCGACCGGAGTGCCATCTTTCTTGCCGGGCTCAAACTTCCACAGATTTACCGCCTCAATCGCCTTCTCGTCCAAACCCAAACCGAGGCTGCGCTGCACCCGGATGTCATGCGGCTTGCCGTCGGTCCCAACCACTAACGTCACTACACAAACGCCCTGATACTTGGCCTTGCGAGCTTCCTCGGAATATTCGGGATCGGGCTCAAAGATTACTTTCGGGGCACTCACTCCGCCGCCGACGCGGAAAACACCGCCGCCGGTTCCACCGCCGTGACCCTGGCCAACCCCGGGGCCGCTGCCAACGCCAATTCCGCCGCCGTTCCCAGAACCAATTCCGCCGCCCGAACCGGTGCCGTTTGAGGGCGGCCCCGAGGGTAGAGCAGCAGTGGGATTCCCGAGGTTCGGCGTGTTGTAAGCCAATTTGACTTGCGGGGGCACTACTACGGTTGGTTCAACCGGGAGTTTGGGATGCACATTCCGCACCACGATGGCCGGGGGCGTGATCTGCTCCATGGACTGTTTCGGAATCTTGCCTTTGGGCGCCTGGAACTTGTCGCGGTCGCCACCACCACCACCACCGCCCGACTGCGTCTTGGCCGGTTTCATCACAGGAATGTCGCTCGGCGCGACCAAGGTTACCACTTCCTTAGCAGACTGCTTCACCACGCGCCGGCCTAGATAGGCGGTCCCGAGGATAAGGGCGGTAATGAGAATGATGTGGATAATGGTGGAAGCCGTAGCACTTTGCTTCCGGTGCTGCGCATAGAAACCCCAAATATCCTTGACGGGAATCGGTTTCGAGGTCAGGACAAGAGGCGGCAGCTGCTTGGGAAAAAAAGTCTCCTTGAAGTTCTGGGTAAGCGAACCCAACAGCGATGGCTCGGAGCCCTGCGGCATCAACAGGTGCAGTTCAGGCTCAACTTCGACGGGTTGCGGTGGTTTGAATTCCAAGGTCGCCATTTATGTTACCCGAGTTGCCCCGTTTCGGGCCATTTTTTTGGCCCCATCCCTTAACTGATGAGCAGCCTGATCGCCAAGTTGCTTGCCCAACGATCCTTACTCATAAACTTTTGGCCATCGTTCTTACTGGCAGCCAACCTTTTTGTTCTTCTAGCTTAGATGCTCATACTCAGAAAACGTCACCTTAGGAAAATTGTACACTTGGGCTGCTGATATTTGGTCCTTGGCCCTCGCACTTAGGTTTAGGCTCCTGAGGACAAACCGCGAAAACCTGAAGAAGGGCAGCGAAGAGCTAACTGCCTGGAACCATCCTGAATAGACGTGGTTCCGATCGCTCCCTATAATGAAGGAAATCAACTGTTTGGAGAATCCCGCTGGACCTGAAATCGACCATCAATCTGCCCAAAACCAGCTTTTCCATGAAAGCCAATCTGCCCCAGAATGAGCCAAAAATTCTGGAGCGGTGGAAGCAGATGCGTCTTTATGAGCGCATCCGGCAGGCCCGAAAGGGCGCTACTGTCTATGTTTTGCACGATGGGCCGCCCTACGCGAATGGGCCGATTCACCTGGGGCATGCACTCAACAAGTGCTTGAAGGATTTCGTAGTGAAGTCGAAAAACATGGCGGGATTTGACGCGCCCTACATCCCCGGATGGGACTGCCACGGCCTGCCTATCGAGATCAAAGTGGACCAGAAGCTGGGCGGCAAAAAGTTGCAAATGAAGGCGGTGGACGTCCGCCTGGAATGCCGCAAGTATGCACAAAAGTATCTCGACCTGCAGCGCCAGCAGTTCAAACGGATCGGGGTTTTGGGACGATTCGACAAGCCGTACTCGACCATGACGCCGGAGTACGAGGCGGTGGTGCTGGAGACTTTCTACAAATTTTTCGAACAGGGATTTGTGTACAAAGGGCTGCGGCCGGTCTATTGGTGCATGCATGACCGGACCGCGCTGGCGGAGGCGGAAGTGGAGTATGAAAATGACACCACTCCCGCCGTCTGGGTGAAGTATGCGTTGAAGGATGATCCGGCGAGTCTGGACCCGGCTCTCCAAGGGAAGAAAGTTTTCGCGATCATCTGGACGACCACTCCCTGGACCCTCCCAGCTTCGAAGGCCTTGGCTTTCAATCCAAACGAGGAATATGTGGCCGTGCTTTCCAATGCGTCGAATGAGGTTTACATCTACGCGGAAAAATTGGGCGGCGATGTGCAGGCCAAGACGCAACTGGGAAAGGATGGTTTTGCAGTACTCGCTACTTTCCCGGGCAAGAAGTTTGAATATGCAAACTTCGGGCATCCGTTTCTGGATCGAAATATTCTGGGAGTACTTGCCGACTACGTCACCATGGATACTGGCACCGGGATTGTGCACACCGCTCCGTCGCACGGAGTCGAGGACTTTGCGACTGGGGTCCGCTACAAACTTGATCCGACTTGCGATGTGGATGCGGCCGGGCGCATTCACAACGGCTTACCGGAGTACGACGGGCTACAGGTTTTCAAGGCCAACCAGCCGATCATTGATTTGCTGAAGAGCCGCGGGGCATTGCTGCATGAGGAGAAGCTGGAGCATTCCTATCCCCACTGCTGGCGCTGCCATAATCCGGTGATCTTTCGCGCGACTGAGCAGTGGTTCATCTCCATGGAGACGCCGCTGGCAGATGAGACCTTCCGCAGCCTGGCGCTGGCGGAGATCAAGAAGATCAAGTGGGACCCGGCGTGGGGAGAAGAGCGCATCGCCAACATGATCGAGACGCGGCCGGATTGGTGCATCTCGCGCCAGCGGGTTTGGGGCGTGCCGATTGCGGTGTTCGTGTGTGCGGGATGCAACAAGCCACTAAAAGATCCGGTAGTAAACCGCAGAGTGGTTAAGCTGTTTGCGAAGTCGGGCGCGGACGCCTGGTACACACCTGAAGCAGAAACGCTGGCCGCCGGGGCAAAGTGCCAGGAGTGCGGCGGGGCTGCGTTCATCAAGGAAGCTGACATTCTTGACGTGTGGTTCGAGTCGGGATGCAGCTATCTGGTCGAGACGACGAACGAGCCGAATTATCCCTGGCCTTCGGATCTATATCTGGAGGGCGGCGATCAATATCGCGGATGGTTCCAGTCTTCCCTGCTTTGCTCAATCGGGGCGAAAGGCAGCTCGCCTTATAAGTCGTGCGCAACCCCGGGATGGACGCTTGATGAGCATGGGCGGGCGATGTCGAAGTCGCGGGGGAACGATGTTGATCCGGTGGACATCGCGAACCGCTTGGGCGGCGAGATTGTGCGGCTATGGGTGGCGTCGGTTGACTTCCGGGAAGACGTGGTCGGGTCGGAAAACTTGATGCAGCGGGTAGCGGAAAATTATCGCAAGATTCGAAATACGTTTCGCTATATTTTGGGGAATCTGTACGACTTTGATCCGGCGCGTGACGCGGTGCCACCCGATGAGATGCAGTCGTTGGACCAGTTCATGCTGCGGCAAACAGCGGCGCTCAATGGCCAGGTGATCGACTGGTACGACGCATTTGCCTTTCACCGCATTTATCACCGCATCACGGAGTTCTGCGTGGTGGACCTCAGCTCATTTTATTTCGACATTTTGAAAGACCGGCTGTACACGTTCGGCGCGAAATCGCGTGAGCGGCGGGCGGCGCAGACTGCGCTCTGGGTGATTGGCGAGACCCTGGCGCGGCTGTTGGCGCCGATCATGAGCTTTACCTGCGACGAAGTATGGCAGCATCTGCCGGCAACGGCGGGCCGTCCGGAGAGCGTGCACTTGGATCGGTCTTGGAGCCGAGAGCAGATTGCGGGCAAATTGTTCAATGTTGGCGGTTGGCAGGAATCGGACAACGAATGGAGCACGCTCCACCAGGTCCGCAGCGTGGTCCTCAAGTCACTGGAAGAGGCGCGCAACAACAAGCAGATTGGCGGGAACCTGGAAGCGCAGGTGAAACTCAGCGATTCGAATTCCATTTACCCTGTGCTTGCGAGGCACAAAGCCGACCTTCGTTACCTGTTCATCGTTTCGCAAGTCAATCTGGCAACTCCCTCGGGAAACGGCAGCTTGACGGTCGAGGTCAGCAAGGCGGCGGGGCAGAAATGCGAGCGCTGCTGGAATTATTCGACTCAAGTCGGCGGCGACGCGAAATATCCGACAGTGTGCGAGCGGTGCGCGCCGGTGCTAAGGCAGATCGAAGGCGAGGAGCCGTCAACCGTCTAATTCTTGAGACTCTCAGTGAATGGCCAACCGATCATGCGCAGATTCCATTTCCTGATGGCCCTGGGTGTGCTGGCATTGGACCGCTTCAGCAAGCGGCTGGTGGCAAGGGATATTTCGCTCCACGACAGCATCCCGGTGATCAAGCGCGTATTTTATATCACGCATGTGGAAAATCGCGGCGCGGCGTTTGGATTGTTCAACGACTCTCCCTCAGAGTGGAAGATTGTCCTGCTGGTGCTGTTTTCGGTGGTTGCGCTGGTAATTGTTTCGGCGCTGCTGTGGCGCAGCAGTCATTCCATGACTGCTAGCGCGGTTGGGCTGTCGCTGGTTCTTGGGGGAGCACTGGGGAACTTGTGGGACCGTGTACTGAACGGGCGAGTGGTGGATTTTCTTCTGGTTTACATTGGATCGTATCAGTGGCCGGCGTTCAATGTTGCAGACAGTGCGATTGTGGTGGGAGCAGGGCTGCTGGTGTTTGAGATTTTGTTTGTGAAGGCGCCAGCGGCAAAGTCGGCGTAATTCCCTTTCAATACTTGTCATCCTGAGTGGAGTTTGTGCTTCGCGTATGCGAAGCACAGCGGAGTCGAAGGACCTCGGCGTGTCGGCACGGGCATAGTTGCGTCAGAGAATTCATCCCATGTACTCGCACCGTGTAGTCAGAATTCCCTGCGGCGTTCATTTTGGTGCCAGCGGGCGCATGGTCCTTCGACTGCGTTGTCGTTCGCTTTGCGAACGACAACTTCGCTCAGGATGACGGAGGTCTGAAACCGATGCGGGTCAGGGCGCGCCGTAGAGCTGGCGATAGACATTCGCGTTGCGCATGATGGCCTGCACGTACTCGCGGGTTTCCGTGAAGGGGATGGACTCGACGAATTCCTGGATATCACGGTATTTTCCGGCGGCCTGCCAGTCTTTCACGCGATCGTCGCCGGCGTTGTATGCGGCCAGCGCATATTCGAAACCTCCGAACTGGTCCACCATGGAGCGGAAGTAGCGGGTACCGAGCTGTAGGTTGATCGCTGGAGTGAAGAGTAGCTGGGCAGAGAAGTGCTTCAGCTTTTCCTGTTTGGCTACGCCTTGACCAACCCGCGGCAGCAACTGCATCAAGCCCAGCGCATTCTTGTTGGAGACGGCGTTGGGATTAAACTCCGATTCCTGGCGGATCAGCGAGGCGACCATGTAGGGGTCGAGAGCATTGGCGGACGAGAACCGCTTCAAGTCTGTCCAGTAGGCTCTGGGAAAGAGCGCCTCCCAGTAAGAACGCGGCAACGCGGAGACATCCACAGCAAAATAACTCGGCACGGCACGTTTCAGGGTCTCGACGGCAATGTCGTAGCGTCCTACGTCAATGTACATGCGCGCAGTTTCCGCGGGCAACCAGCTTCCCTTCTCTTCTTCCGCTGCTGCTTTGAGTTCGCGGACTGCGAAATCCAGCAGGCCTCCGTTTTCAAGCAGCTTCGCTTTTTGCACGCGCAGATTGTCTTCGGGAGCGGCGGCGTCGGTGATGGGTGCTGTGCTAAGAGGCGGAACCCGGTCGAGAATTGCATAGCGAGGCGGGTCGTTGTTAGTCCGGTCGTTGTTAGGCGGACTCTTGTCCACCGGGTCACTCGCAAGCTTGAGCTTGCTGGCGCGTTCGCGGGCTAGGGGTCCGTAGTAATAATTGCGGAAGCGGTCGGTGATCTTCCGATAAAAGGCGCTAGCCATGGCCGAATCGCCGTCTTCTTCTGCTAGGCGTGCGCGCCAGTAGAGGGCGGCGGGTACTTCGTTAGAATCCGGATAGAGGGCAATCTGCTGTTCGAACAAAATCTTGGCATCGGCGGTACGCCCCTGACGCAGGCTCAGCCACGCAGCTTTCCAGTGCGAATAAGGAGCGCGTGGGCCGCTTGGAAAACGCTGTTCGATTTCGCGGTAGGCCTCGATGGCTTTGTCGTAGTCGTGGCGGAGGAGATAAATATTTCCAACATAGAGAAGCGCCTGCTCGAGCCAGGGGCTAGTGGGAGCTGGCTGGCGGATTTCTGCGACGGTTCGCAGGAATGCATCATCGTCGTTGGCGGCTCGCTGCATCTCTCCGAGATCGTACAGTCGTTCGGCAGCGATTTCCGGTGAAGTGATCTGGACCGTGTCCAGCAACTGCTTCGCATCGCGGTCATGGCCGGAATGGTGCAAAGCCTCGGCCAGGGCGAGTTGGAGCACCGGCTTATCTGCGGGAGCGGCATCACGCAACAAGTCGCGGTAGGCGTCAGCGGCTTCGGGAAACTTTTTTGCATGAGCAAGAAGGTCGGCTCGCGTCTTGCGCTCGGCGAAGGTGGGCGGAGAAATATCGGGAGTGGATGCCAGCTTCTGCAATTCCGACTGCGCGGCGGCGGCTTCTGCACTGAGCGGCAAACTGTAAAACAGATGGCGGAGCACGCTGACCGCTTTCGCCGGGTCTCCGGCGGCAGCGTAAGCGCGGCCGAGAGCCAGTTCCAGGTCCGATCGCATGGGCTCGCGATTTTTTTCGAGTAGCGCGATCGCATCCTTCGGACGATTGTCGGTCAAGAGCGCGTTGGCGTAGAGAACGTGCGCGTCACGAGCCAGCAGAGACTGGGGAAAGTTCTCATCAAAGGCACTGAGGGCGGCAACGGCTTCAGGAGTGCGGCCGCTTTGCAGGTACGAAGCGGCGAGATAATACGCGACGTAATCGCCGATGTCTCCGGCGTGGGGCTTGGCGCGGCTGAGGGGATCGATGGCTTTGGCGGAATCGCGATCGATAAAATGCGCGTATCCGACGGCCAGCCACGCGAGCGAGCCGGCGTCTTCAGCGCTGTGTTTGCGCGCAAACATTTCGACACCGGCGTACGCCTGAGGAGTGCGGTCCTGGAGAAGCTGTCGCGCCATAGGTTTGAGTGTGGCTGAGGCGACGAATGCCTGATGCATCCGGCGCAGGCGGGGAGAATTCCTGCGGGCTGCAGCGCGAGTGGGCTTCTTGGTGGTGGGCTTTTTCTTCGAGGGCGACGGAACGTCCCCGCCCCGTCTACCCAGGGAACGGGGGGACAAGGACGCAGCACCGGAAGTTGTATTGGACTCGGGTGGTTTGGAGGAGGTCGGTTTCGGCGAAGTATTGGATGGAGCATCAGAGGTCTGCGCCGCGGCAGAAGACAATTCGGCCGAGCACACCAATGCGGTTACTGTCAGCGCGAAGAGAAAAAACCTGAGAAGCCCCACCACGACCCTTAATTATCGCCGAAAATTGCTGCCCAGGAGAGAAACATCGTCTTCCGCGAGACTGCGAATCAGTTCCTGATGGAAATAGTCTGCCGCGCCTGCCAGTGTGTGGCCATAGCGTTTGTGGTACGTGGCACGGCTTTTCTCGATGTCCTCTTTCAGGCGATCGTATAAATCCTTGTGCTTGCGCCCTTCAGTAACTTTGGCCTGATTGTAGAGCTTGATTTCGTCCATGAGCAGCCGGGCGAAGCGTTGCGCCTTGCGATGAATCTCGCTGACTTCCGCGGTGGGAGCTTCTGCAGCGGAAGCTGCGGTGGGCCCGCCCCAGGCGGCTGCGGCTGACATTGCGGCGGCTGGTGCAGCTTCGTCTCCATGCTGGGCTTTGGCGGTATGGATGGGCGTGTGCGCGGCAAAAGGATCGTTGCTCGCGGGGGACGAATGCATCGCCTCCGGCTCAGCAGCTCCCTCTTTCTGGGCCTGCTTGCGCTGGGAAACCACCTCGAGCCAGGCGCTGGTAGCGTGCACGAGGACGTCAAGCGCTGCGCCGTCAACCGTCCCGCCGGCAGTGCCAGCATCGGCATAGACCAGGGCAGAAATCTTATCTTTCAGCAGAAGTGGAAGAAGCACGACGTCGCCGTCCGCCGGGGCGCCTAACTGCGAGACGAACCGTTGATCGATCTCAGAGGCACTCCCGCTTTCCGCGTTGCGCGACTGCATAACCCTGGCGGCGAGCCCAGAACTTACGTCCAGCGCGAAGTCTTTAACGGCCTCGTTATTTGAAAACGAGGTTCCCTGCCAGCCCGTGGCTGCTCCGGACTTAATTACGAACAGGGCGGCACGTCCGCTATAAAGCACGGTATTGTCGAGCAGGGCGCGCAGGATTTCTTTCTGGTTGGTTCCGGACTGGATCGCCAGGACTGCCTTCTGCAAGGTCGCCGAACTGGTTTCTGCGTTGCCATCTTTGCCAGCCAAGGCCGGTCCGATTTCGCGCAGGACTTCCTGAACGACAGTTTCGCGTAGGGACACGAGCTGGCGTTCCAACGCCTGGTTCACTGCGCTGCGTATGATCTCTTCAACCCTTGTGTTTTCAGGCATGTTTGGTCCGAAAAATCAGCGGCAGACCAGCTTTTTTCCGATTATAGGCCGGGGTTAAAGGCAGAGGGAGGTCACTTTGGTCATGTGCCTAACAGATTGGTGTACCGCGGAGCACGGAGGCACGGACAAAATCAGCCAAGAATTGGGAATATCCGCCCCTGCGTGGTTCAAGTCTATGGGGATCTCTTGACCAAAGGGAGCTCGATAAAGCTGGTTTCTCCGGGAGCGTGATATACGCGCTGCGTGGCTTTCTTGTAGTCCCCGGGCTTAGCCCAGAAGATGGACGGCACGAAGGTCTGGGGGTTTCGGTCGTACAGCGGAAACCAACTGGACTGGATCTGCACCATGATTCTGTGGCCGGACAGGAAGACATGGTTGGCGGCGGGCAAGGCAAAGCGGTACTGCAAAGGTTTGTTGGAAGCGATTGCCGTGGGTTTTTCCAGACTTTCGCGATAGCGGCCGCGGAAAATGTCCGCCGAGATCATCAGTTGATATCCACCCATGTGGGGGTCGCCGGCGACTTCGTCTGGATAGACGTCAATGACTTTGATGACCCAATCGGAATCGGTGCCGCTGGTAGACGCGATCAGATTGGCGATGGGCTGACCGCTGATTTTTAAGGGCTCTTTCAATACGTCGCTCGAAAAAACGAGCACATCGGTCCGGCCGGAGGCTTCACGCTGATCGTCAACCAGCCATTCCGACCAGGTCAGCCCGTCGCCATAGCCCATCGGCTGACTGGGGCGGGAGCGATACGGCACGGGCTTGGCGGGATCGGAAATATATTCTTCGAAAGCGGTTTCTCCGGCGGTGGGTGCGGTGAATCGCAGCTTCTGTCCGGCGCTCAAGTAGAGAGGTGATGGCGTAATGGAGCAACCGCTCGGGCACCCTTCCGGCCAGGCGGAGAGGCGCTCCCATTTGTTGGTTCCGGTCTCGAATGCGGTGACCGGGGCGATCTCCGACTTGGGGGAATTGTCTTTGAGATAGTGATCTAGGAACGGGCGCAGAATGCTTTGCCGGAAGTAAAGTCCGGTGTCGCTGCCGAACTTCAATGCCCCGAGCGTGCTGGAATCTTCGATTTCCTGACCATGGTGCCAGGGGCCGAGAACGAGAAAGACTTTGTCGCTATTCTTGTCTTTGGGATTGATGGCTTTATAGACTGCGAGCGCGCCGTAGATATCTTCCTGGTCCCAGAGACTGTGCACCAGCATCACCGGCACCTTGAGCGGTTGGGCGGCGAGAATCTTGTCCATCGCCTGCTCTTGCCAGAATGCATCGTAAGTGGGATGAGCGAGCAGTTTGTTCCAGAAACCGACTTGTTCCATTCCATGCTGGCGTCCGACTTCGCCGGCTGATCCGGCCTGCATGAAGAAGTCGTAGTCGTCGAAATGGTCGGTCCACCACTTTTCTTCGTTCTTTCGGTTCGCCTCCTGCTCGTAGACGTAGGACATGTTCTGTTCGCGGAAGGCACCGTTGTGAAACCAATCGTCACCCATCCACCCATCCACCATCGGGTTCATGGGCACAGAAACCTTCAGCGCAGGATGAGGATTGACCAGAGCCATCAGCGGTAGAAAGCCGTCGTAAGAGATGCCGAGGATGCCGACCTTGCCATTGCTTTCAGGAACATTTTTCACCAGCCAGTCGATGGTGTCATAGGTGTCAGTGGCGTGATCAACCGGAGTCGGGTTCAGCGGGCCGTGCAGTGGGCGATTCATTACGTAATCGCCTTCGGAGCCGTACTTTCCGCGCACGTCTTGCACTACCCGGATATATCCGCCTTCAACGACCACGTCGGTGGCGTTGTCGTAGCCAAACAAACTCGGACCAAGGTGAGAGCTGTGGATGTGATTGGTGAGAGCAGAGGCATCATAAGGGGTGCGAGTGAGAAGGATGGGCGCATTCTTGGCGCCTTTGGGAATGAGGATGACAGTGTGCAGCCTTACTCCGTCGCGCATAGCGATCATGACTTCGCGCCGGGTGTAATCCCAAGTGTCTTGAGCAGGCGAGAACGTGGCTGGTGTTTCGCTGGGATAATCGGGGTATGAGGCCGACGAGGTGTTTTGGGCAAGGGATGCCGGGATTTGCATTGCGAGAAGCATCGAAATGAGTATGGGGGTTGCTTCAGTGCGGGAGAGTTTCATGGAGTTCCTCGATGCATCACAGTGTTTGTCCGAGAATCCGAGATTATAGTGGAAAGCGGAATCGGGTAGGACGGAAACGCCCCACTTCTTGCAAAGAACGCGAGAAATAGGTCACCCTTGGTTCGGACTTACGCCCTATGGTGCGGGTTGAGATCATCGCACGTTTGGGTTTACACGAGACTCTCTTGATGAAACCTCGCCAGCTGGTGGCCGTTGTCATAGCATTTACGTCCTTCTTTTTTCTTGCGCAGGTCGCTAGCGCGCAGCAGTACTCGCAGAAGCTGTATCAGGAGCTGCGCTGGCGGATGATCGGGCCGTTCCGCGGCGGGCGGACGCGGGCAGTGGCCGGCGTGGCAAGCCAGCCGAACGTTTTTTATATCGGCGCGGTGGACGGCGGAGTCTGGAAGTCTGACGACTACGGGCGAACCTGGAAACCGGTCTTTGATCAGCAGCCTACGCAGTCGATCGGGGCCATCGCCGTAGCTGCTTCGGATCCCCAGATTGTTTATGTGGCCAGCGGCGAGGGACTACAGCGGCCGGATTTGTCGGTGGGCGATGGAATCTACAAATCCCCCGACGCCGGCAAGAGCTGGGCGCATCTTGGCCTGCGCGACGGACAGCAGATTCCCGCACTGGCGATTGATCCGCGGAATCCCAACCGGCTATTTGCGGCAGTGCTTGGGCACCCTTACGGACCGAACCAGGAACGGGGAATATTTCGCTCCAAAGACGGCGGCGCCACGTGGGAGAAAGTTCTTTATAAGGATGAGAACACCGGCGGGACAGATGTGGAGATCGATCCGTCGAATCCAGATGTGGTTTATGCGTCGCTGTGGCAGTCGCGCCTGGGTCCGTGGGAAGACAACAATGATTTTGCAGGAACCGCCGGCGGACTTTTCAAATCTATCGACGGCGGCAATACCTGGCGGCAACTGAATAATGGCTTGCCGGATGATCTGGTGCAGATCAATGTGGCGATCGCGCCCAGCCAATCCACCCGGTTGTACGCGACCGTGGCGACGATCCAACCGAGTAGTTACGCGTCCGACAAAGGGCTGGGATTTTTTCGTTCCGATGATGGCGGGGAGAATTGGAGTCGCATCACCACCGATCCGCGGCCGGCGATGAAAATTGGCGGCGGCGATCTGCCCATCGCGAAAGTCGATCCCAAAAATGCGGACGTGGTGTACAGCACAAGCATTGTTACGGTGAGATCCACGGATGGCGGAAAAACCTGGTCTAGTCTGCGTGGCGCGCCGGGCGGAGATGACTATCAGAATCTATGGATCAATCCGGGTAATCCGAACGTGATTCTTCTCGGTTCCGACCAAGGCGCGGTGGTCAGTGTGAACGGAGGCGAGACGTGGAGTTCGTGGTACAACCAGCCGACGGCGCAGCTTTATCACGTCAGCATTGCTACATCGTTTCCGTATAAAGTTTGCGGTGCACAGCAGGAGAGCGGATCGGTATGCATTTCGAGCCGAGGCAATGACGGCGAGATTACTTTTCGCGACTGGCATCCCGTGGGAACGATTGAGTACGGCTACGTCGCGCCTGATCCGTTGGATGCGGATATCATTTATGGCGCCGGCCGAAGCGAGGTCTCTCGCTATCATTGGAGCACCGGCCAGGTCGAAAATGTGACTCCGATTCCCGTCCGCGGAAAATATCGGGTGGACCGGACCGAGCCGCTCATGTTTTCTCCGGTGGATTCCCATCTGCTTTACTACGCGGCTAACGTGCTTTTTGAAACCAGGGACGGCGGGCGGGCGTGGCAGGAAATCAGCGGCGATTTGACTCGAGAGCACCCGGGAATCCCGGCGAGCGTGGGGAATCAGGCTTCGCTAAATCCCAAGGCGGAGAAGCAACGTGGCGCGATTTATTCGCTGGCCCCGTCATTCCACAGCGTGAACACGCTCTGGGCGGGGACAGATGACGGCCTGGTTTGGACGACCAGAGACGGCGGACAAACCTGGAAAGACATAACCCCGCCGGCTCTGAGTGCGTGGGGCAAGGTCACGCAAATCAGCGCATCGTATTTTGATGATGCGACTGCGTACGTTTCAGTGAGCCGCCTTCGCATTGATGATCTTCGCCCCTACATTTATCGCACGCACGACGGCGGGAAGACGTGGCAGCAGATTACCAGCGGCCTGCCAGACAACGCTCCGGTGGACACGGTGCGGGAAGACACGGTGCGCAAGGGCTTGCTGTTTGCTGGAACCGAAAACGCGGTGTGGGTTTCGTTTGACGATGGCGATCGCTGGCAGTCATTGCAGTTGAATCTGCCGCATACCTCCATGCGTGATTTGTGGGTCCACGACAATGATCTGATCGTGGCCACGCACGGGCGCTCTTTCTGGATTCTCGATGACATTGCGCCGCTGCGACAAATGAGCGCTACGGTGGCGAACGCTGAAGTGCATCTTTTTAATCCCGCCCCGGCGTATCGTGTCCGGCGCGATACCAACACCGATACGCCGCTTCCAGCGGACGAGCCTGCGGGAGAAAATCCGCCCGATGGCGCCGTGATTGACTATTTTCTGGCCAAGGCTGTTTCCCGCCCAGTGACGCTGGAAATTCTCGATGGTCAGGGCAAAGCAGTGCGCCGCTATTCGAGCGCGGACCAGCCCGAACCGACTCAGGCCGAGTTGGAAAAACAGTTGATACCGCTCTACTGGCTGCGGATTCCACAGATTCTTTCGACAGAGCCAGGCATGCATTGCTGGATTTGGGACCTGCGCTATGCCGCTCCGGCATCGACAGCCCATGAGTATCCGATCGCAGCCGTGCCACAGGACACGCCGCGATATCCCCTGGGACCTTTGGCATTGCCGGGCGCGTACACAGTTCGGCTGACCGTGAACGGGCGCACTTACGCGGCACCGCTCACCGTTAAGATGGATCCTCGGGTGAAGACTTCGCCCGCGGATCTTCTGAAAAAGCTGGCTCTCGAAATGCAGCTTGCTTCGGCGATGACGCAGCGCTCGCAAGCGGTCTTACAGGCCCGGTCCATTCACGAGCAATTGGAAAAGCTCTCCAAGAGCGCGACCGGATCTTTGGCAGACTCCGTTGAGGCGCTGGAGCAGGAGGTTTCGGCGATCTTAGGAGGATCGCTTGATTCCTCGACCTCTGATACGCAAAAGCCTACGCTGACAGCCGCCGACGGCACGGTAAATGCCTTGTACAAGGAAGTGGAAAAGGCGGACGCAGCGCCGACGATTGCGCAAACGGAGGCGTTTACGAAAACGGAGAGCGAACTCGCCGCTGCGGTAAAGCGCTGGGACGGTGTAAAGGCAAACGAACTCCCGGCGGCGAATCAGAAACTGCGCGGGGTGGGGCTGCCGGAACTGCGGCTCGACCTACCTCCACAGCAGCAGGCAGGCGGAGAGGACGAAGAATAACCGGCCTGCGCCCGGGGACAGCCGGGGGCGCCTGTCCCCACGCAAAACTTTTCCGGCGGTCTATCGCTGGGTTAGAAAATAAAGGTCGGCCTGGCCACCGGGACGGGCATAGACGATGGTGGAAAGATCTTTGGAGAAATCGTACGCGTTGCCTCCGTAGCCCTGCCGAAATGCAAAAGGAAGCTTGATCGCCACCTGAGCAGCGCCGACAAGTTTGCCGTCGTGCCAGGGCTGGCGGTAAATGCTCGTCTCTCCGTGAGAGGCAGTCAGATAAACGATCGACTTGCCATCGGGAGAAAAGTGCGAGATCAAAGTGACCAAGTCGGGCATCAACGCAGTGCATTTCCGGTCGCTGACGGAGATCTGATAGATGCCCACTCCCCCTCCTGGGCCGCCGGCGGAAAGTAGATACTTACCGTCCGGCGATATGTCCTCTGCGTTGCCGCAGTTGTCCACCAAAGTTTCGAAGGTCGCTGCGCCGGCGGCCATCCTCCAGGTAGTAACCTTCGTCGGATCTTTAATGTAACCGCTAAAGTAGAAGGTCTTCGAGTCCGGGCTCCAAATCGCGTAGTTAACGCCAGCACCTGACCACGGTATTTGGCGCAGACGGCTGCCGTCGGTTTGGGCAGTGTAGAGCTTTACCAGGCCACCGGCTCCGTCTGCGAAGGCAAACTGGGAGCTATCAGGTGACCACGCCAGGGTTACCAGGTTAGGGGAGGAAGCGAGTTTGACCTTATTGTTTCCGTCGGTGTCTGAAACCCAGAGTTCTTGGCGTCCGTTTCCTGCCAGAGTTACGTAAGCCACGCGGCGGGCGTCCGGCGAGACAACGGGCTGAGTCGCATTCTCGGTAACCAGATCCAACGACTGTTTTGTACGAGTATTGTAGGCGGTCAGTACGCCCGACAGCCTTCCATTTATGAAGTAAATCCCCTTGCCAGTTGGATCGGGCATAGGCCAAACGTCAGGCCCGGTGCCGAAGGTTATCTGCCTCAAGTCATGGCTGGCGAGGTTGAACTCCCAAATATTCCTTACATCATTGACCGCGCGGCTGAGGAACAGAGTTTTGCCCGGCTCACCCCAGACAACTCCGAAAGGGCTGCCGGATAGTTCTCCCAGCTTTTCTGCGACGCGGGTCCCGATTTTGGCTGGCGGTAGATCATGTTGTCGCTGGACTTGAAAAAGAAGAGAGAATTGCCGTCCGGTGAAGTAATCAGGCTTCGGCCAGAGGTTACGTGTGTGGGAGCGCCACCGAGCGTTGGTACCGTCCAGACCTCGTTGCTCGCGTCGTAGTGGATCTCGGTTCCATCCGGAGAAAAGCCATCCACAACCTTGCTAACGGAGTCGTTCGTAAGCTGAAGCGGATCTCCTCCCGAAGCAAGCATCAGGAACACCTGGTTGAAACCGGCGACTGGCGAGGTGAACGCCACAGTGCGGCCGTCGGGAGAGAGGGTCGCGTCGATCATCAGTTTGTTCCAGTGGCTGATCTGTGTGAGTCTTGCCGGACCAGCAAACGGAGTACGGAGGTAGTACGCCGTTAACGCGACTGCGATGACAACCACGACGGCAGCCGCGATGATGTACGCCTTGCGCGACAATCTAGAAGCGGGAACAGCGTCACTTACTTTGAATGCGCCGGTTGCAGACGACGAGGACTGCGCCGCAGCACTGAAGGCGGCAGCAGACCGTCCCGAGTCGGTATCGCGCTTCAGGCGTTTCAGGTCGCTGCGTAGTTCGGCGGCGGACTGGTAGCGAAGGTCGCGGTCTTTCTCCAGCGCCTTGTTGATGATGCGCTCGAATTCCGCTGGCAATTCGGGATTCAAACGCACGGGCGAGACCGGTGTTCCGTGGAGAATAGCGTCGAAGACGACCGCGGAAGTGCTGCCGGCAAAAGGCTGCCGCCCGCTGGCCATCTCATACATCACGATGCCGAAAGAGAAGATGTCAGTGCGCGCGTCTAACTCTTCTCCGCGTGCCTGCTCGGGCGACATATAGGCCACGGTGCCCAGCGCCGTGCCAGGAGTGGTAAGAAATTCTTCCGCAGTGCCGATGGTGGGCTGAGCTGAGGCTCCCACGGCCTCGCCCACGCGACGCGGTTCCAGCGCCAACTTAGCCAGTCCGAAGTCAAGAATCTTCGCTTGCGCGCGCTGGGTGAGGAAAATATTTGCGGGCTTAATGTCGCGATGGATGATTCCTCTAGAGTGGGCGGCGTCGAGCGCATCGGCCATTTGAATCGCCAGCTCCAGCAGTTCGTCAATCTTCAGAGGCTTGGCCGCGATGCGATGCTTGAGAGTCAGGCCCTCAAGGAACTCCATGGCGATGAAAGGTCGCCCCTTTTCCTCATCAACGTCGTAGATGGTGCAAATGTTGGGATGATTCAGAGCCGATGCAGCTCGCGCTTCACGCTGAAGCCGCTCGAGCGACTGGTGGTCGCGAACGAGTTGGTCGGGCAGGAATTTCAGGGCGACGCTGCGGCCAAGTTTGGTGTCCTCGGCTTTGTAAACGACGCCCATGCCGCCGCCGCCTAGTTTTTCCAGGATGCGGTAGTGGGATATGGTCTCGTCGATCATTCGCGGGTGGAGTCTGGCGGCCATATTATCACTGGTTAGGTCTGGGTGTTCTTGTAACCCTCCACTTCGCTCGGGCTGCGATTCCGAGCGGACTCAGGGGAACCGCTAGCCGGGAGCACCGGCGTGGCCCGGCAAACAGCAGGTTCCTCGCCGCCTGCGGCGGGTCGGAATGACATGGCTAAAGGTAGGGCGGACAGTCGGCGGGGCGGGCTTCGGTGAGGACGGGGCGCGGGTTCGGTGACGGGGAGCAGGGCGGGCGTGAACGCCCGCTCCTACGTGGCCTTATCCAGGCGGACAGAATCCGGGCCGTTGGCGCAAACTCGCTCTACCCAGTAAAATAGTAATTCGATTCAGGGCCCCTCCATTTACTGTGAAAAATCCTGCATCGAATGACGAATGGGCGCAATCCAACCAAAAGTAGGTGAGCCGGTCAGTGATGAGCTGGCTCTGGTCGCAGCGGCGAAAGCCGGGGATGTCGGGGCTTTTGAGGAACTAGTCCGCCGCTACGATCGCAACGTTTTTCGCATCGCGCAGCATATTACGCAGAATCGCGAGGATGCTGAGGACGTTGTCCAGGACGCATTCATCAAGGCGTACAGCAATCTGAAGCAGTTCCAGGGGCAGTCGAAGTTTTATACCTGGCTGGTGCGGATTGCGGTGAATGAAGCGCTGATGAAGTTGCGGCGCCGCCGCCCCGAGCGCATGGTCTCGCTGGACGAAGAAGTAAAGACGGAAGACGACTCGGTGCCGCGCGAGGTTGCGGACTGGAGTCCGAATCCAGAGCAGCAGTATACGCAGGGCGAACTACGGGAAATTCTGGACAAGACCATCCACGGACTGCCGGCGAGTTTTCGGACGGTTTTCGTGTTGCGGGACGTGGAAGGCTTGTCCACGGAAGAGACAGCGGACGCGCTTGAACTTAGCATTCCCGCGGTAAAGTCGCGGCTATTGCGGGCGCGGCTGCAATTGCGCGAGCGGCTGAATAAATACTTTCAGAGATCGAATCGAGACAAGGAAAAATCCAATGGGTCGCAAAAACCAATCAGTGGAGATGGCAACCAGTGAAGTGTTCTGAATTTCTCCACGAGCTCACAGATTATCTTGACGGGGTGATCGACGGCCCTACCAAGGCCGAACTGGAAGAACACCTGGCTTGGTGCCACAACTGCTACGTGGTCTGCGATACTACCAAGAAAACCATTGAGATTTACCGTGACTCCCAACTCTACGAACTTCCTGAAGATCTACGAACCCGCCTCCGATCTGCAATTGTAAGCAAGTGCCAATCGCGTAAAAAGACCGAAACTGGCACCGCGTAAGAGGCGGCCGTTCGTGAAGGGACTTCCCTCCGCTGCACCTTCCCCCATCACTCGCGCTGGACGCCGGGCCATTATTTCGGTATCGGCGAGGTTCTACGGGACTCGAAGCGACGGGTAGTGCCCACTTCGTGATCCCGAGCTTTCCGCCGAACAAATTGCAACTATCCCGCTTCCAACAACTTCCCAACAATGACGAACGCCCTCGGGACTGGAGCCAGCGGATGATCGAACCCTTTGAACGAAAACTGAATCTAAGTGTTTAGCTGCATGATTTTCTCGGGTGCGTGCAGCAATGTGGGGGTGCGGGATGCTTTCCAGGCTTTTTGAGTCGCTCTTTGGTTGCGGGCATAGTCATTACAGCTTCCCTATTACCATAAAACGAGGCCGCCGCAGCGCGGCCGCTTTGGTCACGGGAACTTATGTCGTCTGCCTGGACTGCGGCAAAGAGCTGGCTTATGACTGGAAGCAGATGAAGATTGTCGGCTCTGAAGCCGAGCGCACGCCAGTGGCCTCCCTGGCAACCAAAGAAGTTGTGTAGTTTTTCCTGGTAGGTCGAGCGCAAGCCTGTGGGGTTGAGCGCACCATAAAATGGCGGGACCCGCCATTTTATTTTTTCGGAATTCGATGGTTAGTTGCTGTCGTCCGGACGACGCTTCAAAGTTGGACGGCCATCATCAGTGGTCTTGTCGTCAGTTCCGTTCTTGTCGGTTGACGAAGTACGTCTCAGGCTCGGCTTCTTGCCGTCCTTGTCATCATTCAGCTTGTGCTTGTTTTCGATGGCGGCAAGGCGGGATTTAACTTCGTCGAATTCCGAACTGGTAACCATGTATTCCTGCTTAGCGGGAAGAATTCTGGCAATCTCCTCTTGAGATTTACCGATCCGGTCCGGGGTCTGGGGGTGGGTGGAGAAAGCCTTGGAAATGGTTCCCGGTTTTTTCTTTTCCTGGGCCTGGATTTTTTCGAAGAACGAGACAAAGGCCTGCGGATCGTAGCCGGCCTTGTACATGTATTCCACGCCCAGGTAATCGGCTTGGGCTTCAAAGCCGCGCGAGAACTTCAGAAAGGTGAGCGGAACTGCCAAACCGGCGCCTTCGTAGGCGGCGTAGCCAATAGGCCCGCCAATAAAGATCAGAGGAATGGTCATGATCTGGGCGATATTGCCGCGAGTATTCTCGCGCGCGGCATGGCACGCTGCCACATGAGCGATCTCATGAGCCATGACGCCGGCCAACTCGGCTTCTTCGTCGGCGGCCAGGATCAATCCGGAATTCACGTAGAAGAATCCGCCGGGCAACGCGAAAGCGTTGATGTCGTCGGAATCGATCACCTTAATCGTGAATGGCACTTGGGAATCAGAATTTCGCACCAGGTTCTGACCCAGACGGTTGATGTACTCCGTAACCACCGGGTCGTTGATGATCTTGGATTGGGTTTCCACTTGCATGGAGACTTGTTTCCCCATGGCGATTTGCCCTTCGAGGCCATACCAGTTGCCCATACCCTTGGAGCAACCGACGTTGCGGTTGCCGATGGCGTCAAGATCGTCAATACTTCCATCGTGCGCCACCTTGGTCGCGGCGGGCTCGACCGAAGCGGTGGCGGCTGGAGCGGGCTTGGCTGTATTGTCATTGTCAGCAGCAAAGCAAGCCGGAGCCGAATAAACGAATGCCAACAGCGCCGCCATCACTGCCATCAGTCGGAATTTCATACGTGACCTCCGAATACAGCCCGAACCTTCATTATATTCCTGATGCGCGGAGCTGTTCCTGGGATTCCCTATAGGTATGACGCAACTTCCCTTTGCCGGGTTAGCCAGAGCCTTCTGATGCTTCAGGTTCACCGTTCAGCCTCTGCGGGTTGCAAAAGCGATGGCGATACGAGAACATACCCGTTTGCCTATAACTCCACGTTCTAATTAAGGAAGATGCCTGCAATGGCTAAACGCCAGAAGACCGTTCAAACCACTGTTAAGACTGCTGATATCCAACCCGCCAAAGGAAAGCTGGGAGTAATGATTCCCGGCATGGGCGCGGTCGCCACCACCTTCGTCGCCGGAATCGAAGCTGTTCGAAAGGGCTTTGGCAGCCCGATCGGTTCCCTTACCCAGATGGGGACGATCCGGCTGGGCAAGCGTACCGAAGGGAGATTTCCCAAGGTCAAGGAATTCGTGCCGCTCGCCGACCTCAATGACCTGGTCTTCACCGGCTGGGACCCGTTTGACGACGATATGTACACCGCGGCCCATAAAGCCGGGGTGCTAGAAAAGGAGTTGCTGGACAAGGCGAAGCCATTTCTCAGCTCGATCAAGCCCCGGCCTGCGGTCTTCGATCGCAATTACGTGAAGAAGCTCGATGGCCACCACGTAAAAAGAGGCAAGAACAAGATGGACCTGGCGGAGCAGGTCCGGGCTGACATTCAGGAGTTCAAGAAGAGTTCCGGAGCGTCGCGGTTGATCACCATCTGGTGCGGCTCGACAGAAATCTTTCTTCAGCCAACCGCGGCCCACCAATCGGTGAAAGCCTTTGAAAAAGCTTTGCTGGCCAGCGACGAAGCGATCGCGCCGTCCATGATTTACGCCTACGCGTCCCTGATGGAAGGAGTGCCGTTTGCGAATGGGGCTCCGAATCTGACGGTTGATCTTCCGGTGATGCATGAGCTGTCGCGGAAGAACGAGGCTCCGATTTGCGGCAAGGATTTTAAGACTGGGCAGACGCTGATGAAGACCATTCTCGCGCCCGGATTCAAGGCGAGGCTGATCGGATTGGCAGGCTGGTTCTCGACCAACATTCTGGGCAATCGTGATGGCGAAGTGCTGGAGGATCCGGGATCTTTCAAGACCAAAGAAGAATCCAAGCTGTCGGTGCTGGAGCATATTCTTCAGCCAGAGCTATACCCGGAGCTCTACGGAAAGTTCACTCACAAGGTGCGAATCCATTACTACCCTCCGCGCGGCGACAACAAAGAAGGCTGGGACAACATTGATATTTTTGGTTGGCTCGGCTATCCCATGCAGATCAAGGTGAACTTCCTGTGCCGGGATTCGATTCTGGCGGCGCCCATCGTGCTTGATCTGGTGCTTTTCCTGGATTTGGCCAAGCGGACTTCGGAGTTGCGAGGGATCGGGATTCAGGAGTGGCTTAGTTTTTACTTCAAGTCTCCAATGACCAAGCCGGGACTTTATCCGGAGCATGATTTGTTTATTCAGCTGATGAAACTGAAGAACACGCTAAGGCATTTGAGGGGCGAGGAACTGATTACGCATTTGGGGCTGGAGTATTACGACTGAGGTGTGGCGCGGGCGCCCTCGCCCGCGAAAATGCGACGGGACAACTATGACCGGAGTTACCGCTCTTCTGCTGTTGGCGCAGGTCGGAGCAGCGATGACTCAACAGACTCCGCTTGAGCGCCTACAGGCCAAAGTACAGGTTTTGGCAGTCAGCGAGATAACTCCGCAACGGTTAGCAGGAAAATATTCAGATCCAACAAAGGAATTCCAACCAGGCCTCTCTGGTAACGACCTTTGTCTTTTCCCGGACGAAACGTATATTTACGACGAGTGGGCTGATATCGAGCCCTTAGCGGTGCGGGACAAAGGCACGTGGAAACTCACCGATGGACTCGTGGTACTTACGTCGGATAGTGACGTGACCTGGGACCCAGACGCTGAACGGAAATATGTCGCTGTCCGCCGCAGGTCCCGGCCTCACGAAATTCTGTTGCTTGGGATAGGCCGGCATCTTTCCTACTTCGAGGAGAAGGCCAACGACAGCCCCGAAATTGAACTTCTTGTGGTTGCCAAAGAGCGGCTAAAAACGTTTAGCGGCGCGCCCGCCGCTAAGATGAAGTCGAAACTGATGAGAGAATCGTGGCGTCCAGAGTACTTCCGCGCTAGCCCTCACTAGCGAGCGCCTCGCCCTTAGCCCGTTCTGATGCGGTTCTGCCAGTGGGACCACACAAACCAGACGATTCCAACCACCAGCACTGCGAGAATTACCGCGTCGAATTTGTGGAGGTATTTTCCGATCGTGCGCCAGTTCTCGCCCAGCTTCATGCCCAGCCAGGCTAAGCCGAGGCACCACGGCCATGATCCCAAGAATGTGTACAGATGAAAGCGTACACGCGGCATGCGCGAAATGCCCGCGGGCAAGGCGATGAAGGTGCGCACGACCGGCAACAGACGGGCAATGAATACTGCGAGATATCCCCAGCGGGCAAAGAAACGATCAGCCCAGTCAAGCTCGCGGCGACCCATCAGAATCCAGCGCCCGTAGCGCTCGACCAGAGGGCGGCCGCCGTAGCAGCCGATTTCGTAGGCGATCAGCGATCCTACGTTGCAGCCGATGGCGCCGGCGGTGGCGACCCACAACAGGTTCAATGTGCCCTGATGCACCAGGTATCCGGCAAAGGGCATGATCAGTTCCGACGGCAGAGGGATGCAGGCGGATTCGATGGCCATGAGGATGACAATTCCGCCGTAGCCGCTGAAGGCGATTAGCGAGCTGATGAAGCCGAAGAGTACAGTAAGGATTTTTTCAGTCATGAATAGGCGGCTGAGGGCTGACCTGCATGGTTCGTGAATAGCGTAATGGAAGTGTAAACTTTGCGCGCCGTACCGCAGACAGCGAACCCCAAAGGCTAAAGCCTCAGATCAAAAGGCATTGTATCGGCACGGCTGAAGCCGTGCCCTTCCCGAATATTGCAACCCCCCGCAAATCTTGCGGCAGCCGAATCTTGCTACATGCGATGAGCTGCTCTTCAAAACGATCCTTCCTGAGTAAAAGTGAAGCCGGGCAGGGCGGCGCCGGCGGGGCTTTTCGCAACCTTCACGCGCACCGTGGGGGCATCCGGGGCGGTCACCTCAGCGGGACGCAGCACTGCGTACTGGGTAAAGACCTCGTCATAGAGCTTGGTGACGAGATAATCCTGACCGTTCTCGTCCTTGCGCCATACCTGGCCGAGCTGAATGGTTTTTACCGCCATTTTGCTTCCTCGAATTTCAGAGCCACGAATTTCAGAGCGACGATTTCAGAGCAACGATTTCCAGAGTACCGGGAGCGGAAGCGGCACGTCAATTGATTAGCGATCAGCAGACCCGTTTTGTCCCCATTACCGACCGCAAGAAACTGACAGCAGCAGTTCTAGCGGGAATCGGGCTCGGTGTGTGGCTGGGTTGGCGAAGATGGCGCTGAGATTGGAAGAATTGCTGAGCAATCGAGTCCGAGCACCACCGCCACCTCAAATTTCCAATAGTGGTCGTCCTGGGAACCCGCTATCTCCATCCGATATACGGTTTAAGAATGTTCTGGGTCTCTCAGCGCCGGGTGCTGCGAACGATTTTCTTCGGCGACGGCGATCGACTTCGATTTCCGATAGACATTTGCCACCGCCATCGTCCAGAAAGGAACTAAATCGACGCCGGGTACGAATTTGGCGAGAAACGATGGCAGAAACTCCCAGTGCCAACCAAGGAGTTGAACCAACACGGCTGCTATCCCGAAATCGAGTATGTCATTAGGTGGCGACAAAGCGCCCTCGACGAATAAAGGAAAAACGACGATTTGGAGCGCGTCCGCAATGATGGCCAGCACCATAGCGGCCACAAAGGGCGGGCCCGGCGAGATTGTGACGTTGTCGTCGTCCACGGCAGCGCTGCTCTCCGCTTGAGTCATTTTATTACGGAAAAGACTAGGCAGCAGTTCGGGGCACTTTGCGCGCTATCTGAGCGCAGAATGTGTCCGCGCTCGCAAGCAAAGCATCGCCCGCGAATTCCATGCTAGCGATGGAGCGGGCGGCCGCGTCGCAGTGACCAAAACCGCAGGCGTCTGTGACGACCACGGGAATGTAACCAAGATCAGCGCCGTGTCGCACCGTTGGCTCAATGCCGATTTCCATGGCGATGCCGACGATGGCAAAAGCCTTAATTCCGCAATCGCGCAGCGCGATATCCAACGGCGTGCCTTCAAAAGCCGACATGGTGATCTTGTCGAATATGGCTTCGCTCGGCAGAGGATTCATCTCTGGAATCAGCTGGAATCCCGGCGCGTCGCGCAAGAACCAAGGCTTGACTTCGTCTGTGGATTTCACTCGTTGCCAAGCCATCGCCATGCGGAACTGAGACACGCCCATGAGTTCCTTCGGAAGTGACATATGGCGCGTGAAGAAGACACGAATTCTCGCCTTGCGAGCCGCATCGAGAACCTGCAGGACTCTCTCTGCGATCTGCTGGCCATTTTCTATCTGCTTCACGATTCCAATTTGCATGTCATAAACGATCAAAGCTAACTGGGTCGGATCGCAAATGTCCTCGAGCGTTTGCGGAATTTCTAGTCCGAATGCCCGCTGCATGATGAGTTCCACCTCACGTGGTAGCTCAGCCCATTTTAACTGGAGGGGAGACGAAAGGGCGGTCGCTGAATCGAACGGTTGTTTTCAGGCATCGAAAAAGGCAGTCGATGGAGTTTGGAGCATGAATAAACTGAAGAAACTCGAAGAGGAAGTCTCCATGTGGCCGCATGTATCAGTTCACTCCCACCGTTTTGGTGGCCGTGAATACCTCTTCGACAAGGCAGAAGTCGGTCACGTGCACACGGGAGGGATCGTTGACATACCCTTCCCGCGTTCTGTGCGGGATGCATTGTTGGCGGACGGTCTTGCTGAGGAGCACCGCTGGGTCCCGAACTCAGGTTGGGTCACATTTCGGATGCGCAGCGAAAAAGACCTCGCCCATGCGCTCTGGCTCATGCGGCTGTCATATCTCCGCTATGCGCTGAAGACCGCAACCGATCCACGCAAATTGTTTGAGCAGGAAAGTGAACGACTGCACTTGAGTCCTCGATTCAAATCCTTGCTCGAACCGTTTGTGCCTAAAACTGCAAACCACGTTGTTGCCGAGCCTCTCTCGGCGTAAAGAGCTCGGTCATTCCAACCTGTACTTCGAGACATTTCATCATGTCTTGCCCAAGGAGATTGCAAAATGGAAAAAATGAAAGCGGTACGAGTCCACAACTACGGCGGCCCGGAAGTGCTCCGCTTCGAAGACGCACCGCGCCCTACACCGGGCTCCGGCGAATTATTGATACGAGTCCATGCTGCCTCGGTGAATGCAATAGATTGGAAAGCCCGAGCAGGCTACCTGAAGGATGTTTTTCCTCTTCCCTTGCCGTACATTCCAGGCTGGGACGTTTCCGGCGTCGTCGAAGCGGTGGGTCCGGGAGTCACAAAATTCAAGAAAGGCGATGATGTCTATGCCCGGCCCGACGGCGCCCGCAGTGGCAAAGGCACTTATGCGGAATACGTCGTGGTAAAGGAAACGGAGGCGGCGCTCAAGCCAACGTCAATTGATCATGTCCATGCCGCTGCGATTCCTGTGGTGGCGCTGACGGCGTGGCAGGCGCTATTCGACCAGGCCGGGCTAAGTAAAGGGCAGAAGATTCTGATTCACGGCGCGGCCGGAGGCGTGGGCAGCGTCGCCGTGCAACTCGCAAAATGGAATGGAGCACACGTTATCGGGACAGCCTCGGGACAGAATCAGGCATTTCTGAGGGAATTGGGAGTTGACGAGCCAATAGATTACGAAAAGACCCGCTTTGAGGATGTAGTCCACGATGTAGACGCGGTGCTCGACACCTTGGGCGGCGAGACCCAGAACCGTTCGTGGAAGGTGCTGAAGAAGGGCGGGATTCTGGTTTCGATTGTTGCTCCACCGTCAGCAGACGAAGCTGCCAAACATGGCGCGCGCTCGGCTTTCTTCTCCGCGCACCCCAGTTCTTCACAGTTATCTGAGATCGCAAAACTCGTCGATGCTGGGAAACTTAAACCTGTGGTCGAAACCGTGCTACCGCTCTCGGACGCCCGGCGCGCCCACGAACTCAACGAGAAGGGACACGCGCGAGGCAAGACCGTCCTAAAAGTCCCCTGAGTGTCATGCAGCGTCGCAATATCGGCATGCTCGCAACCAGTTCGCGCCTTAGGTAGTTCGGAACTGAGAACACCGGATTCGAGATAGATAGGCTCGCCCGCGTGGATTCGCTACGCTAGGGCAAAGTCCTCGCGGGCGCAGCGATATCGGTGATCAACGGTCAGGGAGTCCGCTCTCTTCGAGTAGCGCTATGAATGCCACGTTAGCCAAAGCACTGGCCGCGATGGTGCCAACGAGTATTCTTTTTGTTGGTGCGGTGTTGTTGTTCCTTAGAGAAAAGATTCTCGGCTCCTTCCTGCAGTTGGTCGGCGCAGGATGTCTGGTGGTAGTCGTTCTCACTCATCTCGCCGAAGCACTTTACCTGTTTCCGTGGATGCACTGGGGAGAGGAGCACAGCGTCGGTCACTACCTAGACCTCGGGGGTGCTGTTCTTGGCCTCATCCTGTTCCCCGTAGGATATTTGCTTCAGGCGCTTAAAAAGCGGCACGTCTAATGTGCAGGCCTGAACCGGAGGCCCGGATTGACATGAAACCAACCTTGCTTTCGTGGAGCAGTGGAAAAGACAGTGCTTGGACTCTTCACCTTCTCCGGCAGCAAAATGAGTGCGCGGTTGTTGG
>WNGK01000187.1_pt1 | contig 84664 bp, 80 predicted proteins | sample 5400601 | NCBI WGS metagenome assembly WNGK01 (sample SAMN13153376, study PRJNA577476) | soil metagenome | isolation source: 60 cm soil or saprolite under Garry oak tree replicate 1 | place: USA:California | collected 2016-06-15 | reverse complement strand
GCAGACGGGGTGGTTGGTTCAAGCCACCGATTATCGGAAGTTGAACGAACCACCCCGGCCGCGCCTCCAAAGGAACGGGACCATTTACTTGATGGCGCGGCCACCCCTCCTTTGCCAAGGAGGGGACTTCGCCTTTCCCGCCGTTGTCCATGTCCAGCTGACGACTTGTGGGCAATGATCAGCGGTTCCAGGAGGGGAATCCGTCGCAACGAACTTCGAGATTACTGACAAGAAATTCAGAAATTCTTCAGAAGACCGGAGGCCTTCCGGAGGTACAATCGCGACCGGGTGTAAAGCGTTAACTTCACTTGCGGGAAGGTTGCAATGCGAACATATTTATTACTCACTTTAGCCAGCGTTTCGCTTTTTCTCGGCAGCTCTTGCAATCGACAGCCGGAGCCGCCTAAACAGACCGAGCCGGAGTACAGAGCGACGGGCACCATCAAAGACCTCATGGACTCCATGGTCGATCCCAGCGCCGACTTCCTTTGGGATTCGGTTGCCACCACAGTCAGCGCAAAAGGAATCGAAGACAAGGCTCCGCACACCGATGCAGAATGGGCCGAGGTTCGGCGCCGTGCCATTACACTGCTTGAAGCGACCAACCTGCTCCTGATGCCAGGCCGCCACGTCGCCAAACCAGGGGAAAAGGCAGACGACCCAAAGGTCGAATTGGCTCCCGAGCAGATCGAGCAACTGATAAACCAGGACAGAAAGGTCTGGACGGACCGGGCGCACGCGCTCCACGACTCCGCCATGGCGTCACTGAAAGCCATCGAGAACAAAAACGCAGAGGAACTTTTGAACTCTGGTGACGGGATTGATCAGGCGTGTGAAAACTGCCACCTGGTGTACTGGTATCCCGACGAGGCGAAAAAGCTGAAGGACGTGGATAAGCAGCAACAGAAGCAGTAGACCGCCGGCTGGCGGTGTGGGGTACCGGCGAAGCCAACCCAGGAGACCGCCGAAGGGGGTGGACCGACAGGGGCCGGCCGGTGGGGCCCGACATTTAAGAAATGAAACGTCACGTTCGGCTACCGCTCACGGGTTATCTGTTCGCTGTCATCTTGGCGGCGGGCGGCCAGCCCAGTCTGGCTGCTGCACAGAGCAATACCGGAACAATCAAGGGGCATGTTCGTCTCAGCGGAAAGCTGCCCGGTAATCCAATCATCAGGATGGGCGTCGATCCGATGTGTGCGAGGATCAACGCAGGCAAACGAGTTGTCCAGGAATCCGTCGTAGCAGATATCAACGGTGGTCTGGCCAATGTCTTTGTAAAACTCCAGGGCACGTTTCCTCAGACGCCGGTCCCGGCCCAGCCTGTCACGATCGACCAGCGCGGATGTATCTACATTCCTCGCGTCGTCGGGATGCGCGTCGGTCAGATGCTTCAGATCAAGAACAGCGACGCATTCCTGCATAACGTCCACAGTCTTTCAGCAGTGAGCAACAACTTCAATGTCGGCCAACCGACGGCAGGCCTCGTGTATTCATTTCGACCGAAGGATGAAGAAATCATGCTGCGGCTCAAGTGTGACATCCACAGTTGGATGACCGCCTATGTCGGTGTCGTGAGCCATCCTTACTTCACCGTCAGCAGCGAAGGGGGTGTATTCCAGATTGACAAAGTGCCTGTCGGAACCTACACCATCCAGGCCTGGCACGAGCGATTCGGCGTGCTTACACAGAAGGTGCGCGTCAGTGCCGGCGCGACCGTGACTGCGGACTTCACCTACGGCGGGACCGAAAGCCGCGGAGGTAGGGCGGGAATCCGAGATCTGACTGTCCCGGCTGAACATCTCGCGACGGTGTCCATTCGCTGAGGCTACGGCGGGAGGAATGGATCATTCGGAACTTCGTTCACTCGTCTCACGTATCCTCTTCCTACTCTCATGGATTTCAGCAATCAGCTCAAACACGTTCTGCGCAGGCTGATGCGTTCGCCGATGTTCACGGTCGTGACGCTTGTGACGCTCGCGATCGGGATCGGGGCCAACACAGCCGTTTTCAGCGTCATTAATGGTGTCTTGCTAAAGCCTCTTCCGTATCCAGACCCCGAAAAGCTCGTCGGGGTCTGGCAGAAGGCTCCAGACCTCGGCATTCAAGAATTCAATGCTTCGGCGTCGGACTATTTTACGTTCCGCGAAGAAAATCGGACGTTCCAGGAATTCGGATTGTGGAATAGCGGCGCCGTCAGCGTTACAGGGCTGGCCGAGCCTGAACAGGTACAGAGTCTGTCTGTGACCTACGAGACATTGCCGGCGCTTCGCGTGCAGCCTCTCCTGGGGCGCTCCTTCACGGAGAAAGACGATACTCCTGGCAGCCCGGATACGGTGATGTTGACGTATCCGTATTGGCAGCGACGATTCGGCGGAGACGCTTCGGTGATCGGACGGCGAATCCTCGTTAGCGGGAAAGCCAGGGAGATCATCGGGGTCATGCCGCAAAGCTTCCGGTTCATGAATCAAAAGCCCGATCTGATCCTCCCTTTTCAGTTCGACCGCGGCAAGATTTTCCTGGGAAGCTTCAATTATCAGGCTCTCGCCAGAATCAAACCGGGCGTGACGCTGGCTCAAGCGAATGGGGATGTGGGCCGCATGATTCCGATGGTGAACACGAAATTTCCACCACCTCCGGGTTTCAGCATCAAGATGTTCGAGGAGGCCCACATTCAACCTAACGTGCGCCCGTTAAAGCAGGACGTGGTCGGCGATGTGGGGAAAGTATTGTGGGTGCTGATGGGCACGATCGGCATCGTGCTGTTGATCGCATGCGCGAACGTGGCCAACCTGCTTCTCGTAAGAGCCGATGGACGCCAGCAGGAATTGGCGATTCGAGCGGCCCTTGGCGGAGGGTGGATACAGATTGCAGGCGAGCTTTTGTTCGAGAGTATCTTCCTTGGTGTGGTTGGTGGGACATTGGGGCTAGGACTCGCGTACGCGGCGTTGCGGCTTCTGGTGACCATCGGTCCTGCCAGTCTTCCGCGTCTCGACAATATCTCGATCGATGCCTGGGTGTTGCTGTTCACGCTGGCCGTTTCACTCTTTGCCGGCTTCTTGTTTGGTTTGATTCCAGCCATTAAATATGCAGGGCCCCATGTGGGCGCTGCCCTTCGAGGCGGAGGACGGACCTCGAGCCAGGGTCGAGAGCGGCATCGGGCCCGGAACGCGCTGGTCGTGGTGCAGGTGGCATTGGCGCTGGTTCTGCTGATTAGCTCGGGCCTGATGATCCGCACCTTTCAAGCCTTGAGACAAGTGGAGCCTGGATTCACACGTCCGAGTGAACTCCAGACGTTGCGCATTTCCATTCCGGACACTCAGGTGAAGGAACCCGAACGCGTGATGCGGATGTTCGATGATATTCTGCAGAAGATCCGCGAAGTCCCGGGTATCTCATCCGCCGCGTTTGCCGGTTCCGTTCCAACCGATAACTTCAGAAGCACCGACGTCCTCTACGCTGAGGACCGCACCTATACCGAGGGGCAAATTCCTCCGCTGCGACGGTTCAAGTTTATTGCGCCAGACTTCTTCCAAACGATGGGCACTCCGCGGATTGCCGGCCGGGATCTCACTTGGAACGACATTTATGAGCAGAGAGCGGTTGCTGTGGTTTCGGAGAATATGGCACGCGAGCTCTGGCGTGAGCCGGCCGCTGCCATTGGCAAGCGAATCCGCGAAAACCTCAAGGATCCGTGGTGCGAAATCATCGGCGTCGTGGGTGATGTTCGCGATGACGGCGCAAATCAGAAGGCCCCCTCGATCGTGTATTGGCCTGTCCTGATGAAGCATTTTTGGGGAAATTCTCCCTTCGTCCAACGACAGATGGTTTATGTGATCCGAAGCAACCGGGCCGGCTCCGAAAGTTTCCTCAATGAAATCCGGCAGGCCGTGTGGGCCGTGAACTCCGATCTTCCGATTGCCCGGGTCCGCACGATGGAAGAGGTCTACAGTGGCTCGATGGCGCGCACTTCGTTCACACTGGTGATGCTCGCCATTGCGGGGGGAATGGCGTTGCTGCTCGGCATCGTGGGCATCTACGGCGTCATTTCCTATTCGGTTTCGCAGCGGACTCGGGAAATCGGCATTCGCATGGCGCTCGGCGCCGAGCAACAAGCGGTGAAGCAAATGTTTGTGCGCCATGGGCTGCTGCTGGCCGGCATCGGTGTGCTCTGCGGGCTCATCGTGGCCGTGGCGTTGATGCGGCTCATGTCATCCCTTCTGTTCGAAGTCAGCCCAGTCGATCCAATTACGTATGGTGGGGTTTCCGCTGGCTTGGTTGTGGCTGCCGTGGTCGCAAGTTACGTGCCCGCACGGAGAGTGGCGGCTATCGACCCTGTTGAGGCGTTACGCGGAGAAGGCTAGAGCGAGTAGTTGCGAAAGCAATAGGACATCCCGGCATTTGACATTTTTGAAAGAGACGATGGATATGTCAAATGTTGGGATGTGCTAACTACGCAGGTGCGCCGGTTTACTTCTTGTCCTCGTATGGAGCGCCGGGGGAGGCGCCAAGAAACAGAATTTGCCCATTGGGTAGCGTGAGGTCGCGGCCGTTTGCCCGCAGCGAGCCATCCTTGGACTGATAGCCGTCGACGAGGACCTCTGTTCCCGGCTTGAGAGAGTCCCTGGTAAAGCCGCGCCTCAGCAAAGTATTTGGGGTTCCGGCTTCGATCATCCACTCGTCCACCGTGCCGTCCTGCTTTTTGACGTCGATGTGGATCCACGCATGGGGATTGATCCATTCCATCTTCGTGACCGTCCCCCGCAACTTGACCGGCTTCTTGGAGTCAAATTCCGCGGCAAATGCGTGATGGGCCAACGCCGGCACGACAGCCACAACTACAAACAACGCGGCGCCAGAAATGATAACGGATAGTTTGGTTCTCATCGGATTCACCTCTCGATCTTGGCAATGTGATTTCTTCTATGACTCACCTGTCCTGGAAACCGGCGCCAGTAACTGGTTTTTGAGGCATCGTCTCGCCGTTCTTCTCACGTTTGCGGGCCCCGGTGAGAAAGTGGACGATGTCGTAATTGTCTTCGTGACACGCATACTCGTACATTTGCTCTTCTGGGTCGATCTTGATCCAGGGGATCCTCGCCGTCCATGGCCGGGTCCAGGTGGCCGGGTCCTCGATCGTGAATTCGTAATTGACCTGGTAAGGACTGACGCGCGTAAACCGTTCGGTGATATGGAATGTTGCGGGACTGCTCCCTTGGAAGGTCACACCATCGTCTGTTCGGAAATTGGTTGTTTCGATGACGAGCGTATTGCCCTCGAAGTGGCCGCGTGTGTCTCCCAACCATTGTTTCAGGTTCTTGCCGAGATGCGGGCGCCCGTCCAGGGGGATGATGCGGGAGCTGTGGATCATTTCGGGGGAGATCACCACGTATCCTGGACTCTGGAAGATTTGAAAATCATTGTTGTAGATCGTCGGCAGATACGGTGGCGAGTCGGTTCGAATGATACACTGCACGGGTAGGGAAAAATCCGTGTAGTTTTCCGGAAGGCCAGCATTGAACCGAGCGTTGGCCTCTGCACGCGCGGCTCTTGCCTTCTGCCGTTCCGGCGGCAAGGTAACCTGCGGAGGAATTCTCCCATCCGGCGGATCCACGATGAGCGACGAGCGCTTGTCCTCCGTAATCTTCAAACGGCGTGCATCCATCCAGTGCTCGTTGTACGCGCGGTTGACGTCGGCCTCCGGGCCCCCATCGCGGCGGTCACGACTGAGGTTCCTGGCCGTTTCCTCCTGGAAGTCCGCCGCTTCCTCATCGCTGAGAATGTCTTTTCCTGAAAGCTCATTGGGCCGTTGCAGAGGCGTGCTGGTGGCATCGTTCCATACTCCCTGCAGGTCCGGGTCGCCCCACGGCGTTTTGGGCGGCGCCCAGCCTTTGGCCGCGGGCGCTGGCTTCACGGCCTTTGGCGCAGCAGTCGCCTTTTCACCGGCCTTCGCCGGAGCTGTGGACTTCGGAGCCTGGCCCGCAACCGCCGACAATGAGAGAACGGCAATCGCGGCTCCCAGAATACCCATCGAAATCAAGAAACGATGACTCATCGGACGCCTCCTATGCTGGAACCACCTTAATCGCAAAACATTTTAACCTGTTATTTCGCCGGCTGCTTGCGGAAAGATCCGTATAGTAGCTCTTCAGTGAATGGTACACACTTGAATTCCAAAAGTTGAACGTTCTTTTCCATCCTTCGATAGAGAGGGAAGCTGATCTTCCAAGGCCGGGTATACACTTTCGGATCCTCGATCGTGGCTTCGTACATCAGGTGGTACGGACTGACCAGCGAGTAGCGTTCGACCACGTGGAAGGCCTCGCTATGGAAATCGCCCGCTCGATCCAACCAACTCTCGGGGCGTTGGCTCGTCACGTCGACGACCAGTGTGTCTCCCTCCCAGTGGCCGCGCGACCAACCCATCCACGAATCCGTGGGTGCTTCTTGCTTCCAATTCATGCGGATGATGCGCGTGGCACTCGTGAACTCATAGGAAACCAGGATATAGGGGCTGGACCCTTGCACAATTTGAAACGGCAAACCCATGTAGTTCGCGCGCGGTACCCCCGGCATATAACACTTGAGTTCCGGATCGCCAAGGTCATGCCATTTCTTATCACTGGTGACGTCCACCATCAGCCGTTTTTCATAGTTCTCTTTCTTTTTGGCTAGCGCCCAGGCCTGGTACGGAATTTCACCGCCCTCAACGACGCTCTGCCCCGCTGGGCCCGCGCCGTATGCGCCGGTGAGTTCAGGATGCGGTCCGGGTTGCGCTTCATGGTCCTGAAGATCCAAATTCGCCGTGACGAAGGCCTGCCAAATCCCGTTCAGGTCAGGATGGCCGTCCGCCATACGAGGAGGCCTATAGGCAGGAAACTGTCCAACGGCCGGGGCTTGCTGACCCGCAGTCGGTATCACCGCCAGCCAAAGGAAAACGGTCACGGCGGCCGCCCCGGCAGCAATCATTACGCCGCTAAACCCATTACGCATATTAAACGTTCCTCCCGCTAGTCGCTCTGCTCAGTACTCTGAGAGAATGCGATGGTGGTATCACGTGGGTTCTGCGGAGGTCAAGAAAAACTACCGCAAATCTGTTTTTTTGACAATTGGCGACGTCAGGAGTTCTTAGCGGCCCATTCGCGTCATTCGCGCAATCCGCGGCTAAAAACTTTGCAAAGAAAGGATGAACATGGTTCCGCTTCTCTTGCTATTTCTGCTGCTTTTGGTACAGCCGCTGTCCGCACAGAGTCTGGAAGAGGAAATGCGCTCGATGCGTGCCGAAATCCAGCGCTTGCGTGAAGAACTCGAGGCGGTGAAGCTGGAATTGAAAACCCGATCTGTCAGCGATGAATTACCTTTGGTCCAAGCGCAGATCCAGGAACAGGCGCAGACAAAGGTCGAGGCCAGTTCGAAGTTTCCGATGAAACTTTTCGGAACGATGGTTTCGAACACGTTCTGGAACACCCGTGAACCGAACTGGCTGGATATTCCCAACATCGCTGGAGCAAAGAAACCTGGCCTGCAGCCAGGTTCTTTCAGCTCTACAATGCGGCAGAGCCGCGTCGGCGCGATTCTCGAGGGGCCTGAAATCGGCGGCATGAGGGTCAACGGCACACTCGTGATGGACTTCTTTGGCGGCATTCCCAATTTTCAGACGGGCCAGGTCATGGGACTTCCGCGATTGCTCTACGGATATGTGCGTTTGGATGGTGAGAAGACAGCCTTCGAAGCCGGCCAGGATCACATGGTACTTGCACCGAAGAATCCAACGTCTTTAGCAGGCATGTCCTTTCCGACTCTGTATCGATCAGGGAACCTTTACTTGAGAGCTCCTCAAATCCGTGGAGAGCGTCTTGTGGCCTCGGGAGACTTTGGTCAAATCCGGCTGGTGGGTGGAATCATGGCTCCGGTTGCCGGTGACTTCACCAATTCTTCTTACGAGTTCGTGCCGCCAAACCTGGCAGGGGAGCGATCGCGCGTTCCGGCAGTACAAAGCCGTGTGTCCTGGCGGGCAACTCCAGCCGGTCCGTACGAGCAGCCGCAATGGGAGTTCGGTGTTTCCGGACATTATGGCCGCGAACGTTACTTCAGCGGCACGATTCCGAGCTGGGCAACGGCGGGGGACTTCGACGCGACCTGGGGCAGGTTCGGTATTGGCGGCGAGTTTTTCGCAGGAAGGAATTTGGATGCATTCGGCGGATCGCTGGGTCAAATTGCCAAGTCGCGAGGGGGGTTCATCGAGGGACGTCTTGCGGCAACTTCACGCCTGAGCTTCAACGTCGGCTCCGGGACAGATCGTCTTTTTGACAGATTGAAGTTTTCCGCTCCACTTTCGAAAAACGCATCGGTTTTTGCGAATACGATTTACCACTTCACTCCCGAATTCGGCGCCGCTTTGGAGTATCAGCGCCTCCAGACGACGCCGCTCATCGACAGCGTTCGAAAAAATGATCATTTCAACCTCACATTTGTTTATAGTTTTTGACGATGAAACGGTGGCTAGCCTTACTCTTAGTGCTTTTGGCAGTGCCGCTTCCCGCGCGGGCTGTGCCCATGAGCGGGCATGTTCGATTTGTGGGCCGCGCTCCCGGGGCGTCGGTTCCAACCATCGTCTATGCTGAAGCACTCGACGGTGGCCGAGTTCAGCCGGGACAGTTCAAGATGACCCAGAGCAACAAGACGTTTATGCCCCACGTGCTCGCGATACCCGTGGGTTCGACAGTCAACTTTCCGAACGACGATTTGATCTTTCACAATGTGTTCTCGCTGTCGCGTCCGAATCCGTTTGATCTGGGTCTATATCGGGCTGGAGCAACAAAGGACCGCAGCTTCACCGCGGCGGCAACGTACCGCGTCTTTTGCAATATCCATCCTCAGATGAGCGCGATCATCCTCGTGCTGCCGACGTCCTATATTGTCGAAGCCGACAACAATGGCAACTACCGCCTTGATCTTCCGGCCGGCCGATACCGCATCACAGCATGGTCGGAGCGGGCCCAGCCTTCAAGCGTTGAACTCAGTGCCGGTGCGGGCGCGCCGGCCGTGCCGGACCTGACATTGGATGAAACGCAGTTTGCGGGCGTGCAACACAAGAATAAGTTCGGGCAGGATTATCCGAAGTCGGCGTACGATCCCAAAAAGAATTAGGCAGCGAAGCAGTGGATTGGCTGCCCAATAGCCCGTTCTGATCAACTGTAGGCGCGGTCATGGACCGCCCCTACAGTTAACAGAACCCTCACCCGCCACTTCGCGGCACCCTCTCCCAATGGGAGAGGGACACCCCCTGAGCGTGTCCTTCTCCCCCTGGGAGAAGGTGGCCCGAAGGGCCCGATGAGGTAGAAAATACGTCACGTTAATTGCGAATTCACCTACTACACCTACTAAATGAACAGCCTTGCAGCTAGCCCATCCGATAGACAGGAATAGGATCGGTGAAGCCTTTGACCTGGAGCGGTTCGATTTTTTGCGCCGCGACCAGGCCTTTGACGCGTTTGTAGGTGCTTTCCGCAAGCAGTGTTTCTCCAGGGCTGGCTTTCGAGCAGAGACGCGAGCATAGGTTGACGTTCGATCCGATGATGGTGTAATCGAGCCGATCCTCGCTGCCGATACTCCCAAGAATGACTTCACCGGTCACGATGCCGATGCCGAGATGTATCAGCCCGACGTCCGGACTGGAAGCATTGAATTGGTCGACTGCCGAGTGAATTTCCACGGCGCAGCGAATGGCGTTCAACTCCATGTCCTCGCCCTGGAAGATGGCGACAACTTCATCTCCCACATACTTATCAATGTCGCCGTGAAATTTTTTGACCTTTTCTGCCTGCAGACTCAGGCACGTGTTGAGAAGCTTGACGGTTTCCTCCGGCGTCCGGTGTTCCGTCATCGCTGTAAATCCGCGCATATCGGAAAAGAAGATCGTCAGGACAACCTTCTCGCCGGCAGAGACTTTCTTGTTCGTCCTGGACTGGATCATCTCGACTGTCGACAGGGATACAAACTTCTGCATGTCCGCGCGCTCGCGCAGGCCTCGGATCATCGTGTTGAACGAACTTGCGAGATCGCCGATTTCATCGGTCGAGTGTACGTCGAGACGATAGTCAAAGTTTCCTGCGGCGACTTGCTGTGTCCCCTCCACGAGCTTCGCTACCGGTGAGGTCACGTTACGCGCAAGCACTGCGCTGGTCGCTACCCCGACAATTGCGGCGATGAGGCCCAGAATCAATAGCCCGACTTGAATCCCGCGGTAGGGCGCCATCGCCCGGTCATGGGACTGCATGATGACAGCGAGCGGCCGAATCCCGCTTTCCTTTCCCAAGAGAGTCGCGACAGCTTCGTAGCTTTCATTGTCAACGCTGATGGTGCGAGGCGCCACGTCGGCGCCCACGGCCGCTTCCCAATCCGCGCGCGTTTGCCAGGGCAAATTGGCGCGCGAAAGATTCGACCCCAATACGGTCTCAGCGACGATCACGATCTCGCCATTGCCGCGTTCGTGGAGTGCGCGGGCGAAATTGTCGTCCACCAGCGCACCGGCAATCACGTAACCGAAAAGGGTGCCGCCGGCTTCGGCAGGCATCTTGGCCACGTGGTAAGCGCCACTGCTGGTCTTGATGATCCCAACGTCGAGATCTGCAGGAACGGGCGTGGGTTCGGGAGTGTCGGTCCGCGCAACAACACGGCCGGCGGTGTCTAGCACAATGAGCAATTGCGCAACGGTATACTGCTGCTGGTAATAGGACAAGAAATCGCGGACGGTTCCAGTATCGGTGCTCAGTGAAGCTTTGAGCCCTGGGAGCGACGCTACAAGACCTGCGGTTAGCTTGAGCGTCCCGATCCGGTCTTCATCCGCTTGCTTGATGCGCGCGCGCCCCTGCTCAATGTCGCTGGCGATGCGCTCGTCCACGAACCGCTCCGCCTGATAATTCACGTAGACGAGCATCGTCACGATCAAGATGATCAATAGCGAGCTCGAATACAAAAGTATCTTTCGGCGGAGCGGTGTTTTCATATGGGTTCGGCAAGAGAGCGCGGCAAAGCCATCCAAAGTCTCGGCCGGAAATGGCGCGAATTGCGCGAATGGCCGGGACCATCATTTACACGTGTTTCATCGCTCTTTCCTTGACGGTTTTCATGATGTCTCCGTGGACATGAGGCATCACGCGCAACATCGTCAGAAAGTTTCCTTTTCCGAGCACCGCCAGCTTCGCCGTCCTTCGGGCGCGAACGGTGGCATTTCGCGGAGCATTCGATAACAGCGCCATCTCTCCGAAATATTCGCCTTCGGCGAGCACTCCAATCGGCTTTTCAACTCCGCCCTGCTCCTCCAACACTTCCACTTCGCCGGACTGAACGAAATAGGCAACATCGCCGCTCTCTCCCTCGCGAAAGATAATCTGACCCGGCTCGTACGTTTCGATGCTGAAGAGGCTGTGACGTTTGCGGAATCTGTAAATGGAAACGCCGGCGACGATGGCGATGGCGAGGGTTACCAGCAACGGCGCGACCGAAGCGAATAGAAACAAAGTGCCGCCCGTCGTGTTGACGATGAACTGCAGCCCCATGGCGAGCGCCAGCAGCACCAGGAACTGAGCCACAATCAATAACCACTCGCTCAGAGAGGCCGGTCCGAACGGGCCTGTATGACTCTTCGCCATCCTCCATCACCTCGCGGCCGCCAGCGTATGGGCGGGATGATCATTGCCGTGGCAGTCCAGACACTTCGTTTCGCCCGAAAAAAGCGATGCCTTAAATTCATCATGAATCGGCTTCCACTTCGCCGATTCGGCGTGGCACTTAAGGCAGTCGTCATTCGGATAGGGAGAGCGCATCTTGATGGGGATATGAAATGTCCGCGTATAGTATTTGTACACGTCAATCATGCCCGACAACTTGGCTTCGACAGTACCGAACATGCCGTAGGACGTGTGGCACTGGTAACACTGGTTCGTAGGAATGTACTTATTCTGATAATGGACGGCCGCCAGGCTATGGCTATTCGGATCCTTCAAGTCATCCACGTACGACTTCATCGTCAGATGACAGGACCCGCAGAAGTCGACCTGCTCCGCCTTCTCCATCACCAGCAGCGTGCCCAGCAAAACCGTCGTGGCCGGCACAACCACGACCCCAACCGCCAGGAATACCCACGAGACGGGTCCGGTGAGGCGGCCGCGATAGCGAAGCATGCTATAGAGGACCAAACCGATTCCGAGAATCAAAACCCCCGTGAGGAATCTCCCAGCGTAATGCTCGACCGGGTCTTGCTGGAACGGCGACTCCTGCGCGTAGGCCGGCGCCGCGGCAATCACGCCAAGCAAAAGCAAGAAATAAGTGCGAAGCATGGCCCCATCTTGTCTACTTTCGCTCTGCCTGTCAATTCGCGAAGAACACGAAATCCGCTCCTGTGCCAGGAGAGGTGCTTTAGCCCGCTTCGTCCGTGGAAAATGGCCAATCTACAGCCGCCGCGAAGCGGCGATAGAATATAACCTCCTATACGTGTGAATTAAACAGAGGTGTCCGCCCAAAAGGGTAACGAAAGCAGTGAGCAAGGGACGTCTCGAAGCGTTCAGTGATGGCGTGATCGCGATCTTGATCACGATCATGGTCCTGGACTTGAAAGTTCCCCAAGGCGCCGGCTGGGAAGCGTTACGCTCGCTGTTGCCGGTGTTCTTGTCCTATGTGCTGAGCTTCGTCTTTCTTGGCATCTATTGGAACAACCATCATCACATGCTCCACGCAGCGAGCCGGGTTAATGGCAAGATCCTGTGGGCGAATCTGCACCTGTTGTTCTGGTTGTCGCTGATTCCGTTCGTCACAGGGTGGATGGGAGAGAACCACGCCGCACCGTTGCCAACCGCGGTCTATGGGGTAGTGCTGCTTTTGGCCGGATTGGCATATTTGATCCTTGAGAAGGTGATCATGGCACTCGAGGGCGCCAATTCGAGGCTCGCGGCGGCAGTGGGCAAAGACACCAAGGCCAAGCTCTCGCTAGCGCTGTACGTCGTGGCGATCCCTTTGGCCTTCGTGTATCAGTGGGCAGCTGACGCTGTTTATGTGTTCGTGGCGCTCATGTGGCTGGTCCCCGACCGAAGAATCGAGACGAAGCTGAATGAATGAAAGTAGCCGCGGAGACCGATTCCCCTGCCTGGAACAGGAGGGGTGACTGTGCCATCAAAGAGAATGCCGCGAAGCAACGCAAGTTTTTAGCCGCGAATGGCGCGAATGGGGGCGTCTCCATTCGCGCCTTCGCGGCTACTTCTCCCGCAATTGATCCAGCAGCGGAATATCTTTCGGCGCTTTTGCTGCCGGAAGCGACTTCAGGTAGGCGTAGATGTCGGTCAGTTCCTGGTCGGAGATGATCTTGTCCGTGAATGCCGGCATACCGCCCGTGGGCTGGCGCACATAACGGATGAGCGCCTGTACGTTCAGGGCTGTTGCGGCGATTCGCGCTCCATCTCTTCCGCCTTGACCGCCGGTCCCGTGGCAGTAATAGCAGTTCTGCTTTTCGAAAAGACGCTTGCCGTTGGCCACGTTCCCGGTGGGAGCCGCTTGGCCCGCCGCAAGCGCTGGGAGAGCCAGCGCCGCGGCCGCAGTAACAACGAACAGTGAGAATTTATTCATATCTTCATTCTTAGCGGGGCTGCATGACCACATCGACAAGAGCCGGTTCGCCGCGCTTCACCACTTCAATGGCCTTCTTGATTGCCGGTCCCAGGTCGTTCGGATTCTCAATCGGTCCCGCGCCATACATGCCATAGGCCTTCGCCATGGTGGCGTAGTCAATATTGGGATTGCTGATGTCATTGCCAATGCCGACGCGGGAGACATCGCGTTGCGCGCGTGCAGCCATGTCTGCCACAAACATACGCTCTTGATGGTAGCTACGATTATTGTGCATGATGCTCAGCAGCGGAATGTGGTGATGGGCAGCGGTCCACAACACACCGGGAGCGTAGTTCAGATCGCCGTCGGATTGAATATTGACGGTCAAACGCCCGTACTTCTTGTTGGCAAGTGCTGCGCCCACTGCAGCCGGCGCGCCGTAACCAATCCCATAAGCTCCGTGCCCGCCGATGAACTGATAATGCTTGGTGAAGTCCCAGAGCCGGGTCGGCCACCAGCTTTGGAATACAACATCCGATACTAGCGACCAGTCTTCGTTCTTGATCTGGTTCCACAACTCCGCGGATACTCGGGCTGTCGTGATCGGGCTCGCGTCCCAGGCCCACGCCGCTTCCTGCAGGTCCTGCTCGCGAATTCGCTTCGCGGCCTCCGCGAACCGTGCGCCGCGCGCATCAAAGACCCTCTTGCGATCGGCCGTGATCAGACGCCGGCAAGCTTCAATCAGCGGGGGCATGGTGGCCTCCGCGTCGGCCGCGATGGCGAGGTCCACTTCGTTGTAGCGTCCAAAATCCTGGTAGTTGCTCTTGGTGAGCAGATCGAGGGACGAAATCGTAACAATCTTGGCCCCCTGCTTTGTCAGTGGACGAACCTCCATGCCCATTCGGTTGAGAGGGGTTTGCGCGTGAGTCACGTTCCAGAAGTCCGGAACTTCCAAACCCAGAACGAGGTCTGCATTCGCAAGGTTTCCCGTACCGTAAAGCGGATGCCGCGTGGGGAAATTCATTCGCTGCCGCCGGTCCAGCACGGGCGCTTGAAGAAGTTCGGCTAGTTCGACCAGCAGCTTTAGCCCATTGGGAGTCCGCGCGGAGCGTCCGCTAACGATCAGCGGATTTTCCGCGGCTACCAGCATTCTGGCGACTTCAGCAACCGCTCCGGAATCGCCCGCCGGCGGCCCAGACGCCGAAAGCTTCGGAACACGCAAACGGCGCCGGTCGTCTTGGGAAACGGGTTCTTCTTGCAACACCGCATCGGCGACGACCACGACCGGTCCCATCGGCGGAGTTGTTGCGATCTTGTAAGCCCGGACGGCGGACTCGGCAAACTGTGTCAAGGAAATCGGCGAGTCATCCCATTTTGTGTAGTCCCGAACGATCAACGCCGCGTCCTGCACAGCGTGAGTCCATTCGACATCGCTTCTTCGCCAGGGGCCATCTGCGACGTTGCCGATGACGATGTACACCGGCACGCGATCGGCATATGCGTTGTAAATGGCCATGGACGCGTGCTGCAATCCAACAGTGCCGTGGGCCATGACCATTATCGGTTTGCCCTCGATCTTGGCATATCCGTGGGCCATCGCAACGGACGACTCTTCATGGCAGCAGGTGAGGAGTTCAGGGGCCTTATTGCCGCCGTAGTTAATAATCGACTCGTGCAGCGCGCGGAAAGTCGAACCGGGATTTGCGGCGACGTACTCGAAGCCGAGTGATTTGATGACGTCCACCATGAAATCCGAGCCGGGCCGGTCCGTGGTGTACACGTCCGTCCGTGGCGGCGGTGGGCTGGTCTCGGCCGCGACCAAAGCTGCTGAGGGTAACTGGGCCGCTTGTCTGGCCGGGGCATTTTGAGCCTGGACAGTGGGTTTCGCTACCAGTGCGGCAGCTCCCACTGCGGCGCCCTTCAGGAAGCCGCGTCGATTAACGGAACCTTTTTTTGACGTCGCCATTGTATCAATCTCCTTACTTTGTGAAGATAAGGGAACTTCGGAATTTCGGGACGGAGGAACAACTCCGGGAATTCGGAATTTCAAGAATTTTTCCTCCGTCCCGAATTACGGATCTTATATGAAATCGACGCGTTGGCCAATCTGGTTAGTGGCCGCTGCAATCGCTATTGTCGGATTTTTCTGGGGAATCTATCGTTTTGCGGACCCCGAGCAACTCGAGATTGATTCATCCGTTCGACAAACCGTTGCAGGAGAGTTCGCATCTCTCAGCGACGGATACACGCATTACCAGTTGGGTGGCCCGGTGAACGGCCGTGTGGTTGTTCTTGCGGCCGGATTCAGCGTGCCTTATTACATCTGGGACCCGACCTTTGAATCGCTGGCGGGGGCAGGGTTCCGCGTATTGCGTTATGACTATTATGGCCGTGGCTATTCGGATCGGCCGTACATTTCCTATAACGACGATCTTTACATCCGGCAACTCGACCAGCTCCTCCATGTTTTGCACATCGCCGAACCGGTGGATCTGGTCGGAATCTCGTTTGGCGCCTCTGTGGTCACGAACTTCGCGGATAAATATCCTGAACGGGTGCGATCGCTAGTCTATTTCGATCCATCGATCCGAAGGCCGCATGGGACCACGCTGCTGGCTGATTTTCCATCGGTCTGGAGCTACTTAACGGCACTCTTTGACGAGCGGTATTGGGCCACCAGCCAGCTCGACGATTTTTTTCATCCGGAGCGCTTTCCCGATTGGCCTACCCGTTACCGGGAACAGCTTCGTTACAGAGGTTTTCGTCTTGCTCGGCTCTCGGATTTCGTAAGCAATGCGGAAGTTGATCAAGGGGATCAACTGAAACGTGTGGGCGAGCACCCACGGCCTGTCTTTGTGATCTGGGGGAAGGAGGACCAGACGGTCGCTTTCGAAGAGAGCGAGTGGTTCATGACCACACTTCCCCATGCAAGTTTGCTGGCTGTGGAATCCGCAGCCCACTTACCGCAATGGGAGCAGCCGGAGGTTGTGCATCCGCAATTGATCCGCTTTCTTCGGGAGTAGAGGGCTATCTGCGGCCACGCCCCCTTCCGCGTACCGCTTCAACTTCCAGCGAAGAGATCTGATCGTTCCAAGTCCCAAAGCCTCTCATGGAAACCTGAGCGAGGTCCGGAATATCATGATCCACCATCAGGCGCTCTCCGTGTAAATCGATGTCACGATAAAACACAGCGACCGTTCGACCGAAAACGCGTATGGACGAGATCTTGTCACTCCAATTGCCAACCCGTGCCAGATCGCGTACCTCGTCGTCCGCGTTCCAACATTCCGATCGACCCTGATAATCCGCGCGCTCGTAAACGCATATGCCGTCACGTGGCGCTTCTTCGTCCCGGTCGCGGTCTCGATCACGTCTGAAAGCCGTCGCTGCTGAATCCGGGCTCACACGCAGCGACTCAATACGGTCGCTCCACGACTTGGATCCGGATATGATCCGCAAGCCCAGGTCGGGAACATCCGAACTGAACTCCACCGAGTGACCTCGAAAGTTCGTGTCTTCGTAGACGGTGATCCGGGCCGGACCGTAAATGCGAATCGATGAAATGGCATTGTTATGTCTGTCCAGGCTGGCCACTTCGTCTCCAGGGCCGTAACACTGTTCCCAACCCTGATAGTGAATGTCCTGGTAAACGCAGATCCGGTCGCGTCCTCTGCCGAACTGGGCGGCCGCATCCAGCCGGGGAACAAGCCACAGACTGAAGAACACACCCATAACCAAAACGGAAAACGCTTTCATGGAAGTCTCTCTTTCTCAAAAACATTCATGGCCTGCGGAAGCCTAGAAGACAGCGAGCACATCGAGAATGAGGCCCTTGCGCTGATCGAGGAGTACGATGCTGCCGTTGATGAAAACCCGCCTTTTGCCTTCCGGCAAAGGTGTCAATTTAGCTTCGAGCGTCGGGGGCAAGGGCTGAATGCGCTTTTGCAAACCGGGAGGCAATTGCCCGTTTCGGACTAACTGCCGCTGCAGTCCGGGCGGAAGACTTTCTTTCTTTGCCAGGCCCGGCGGCAGACCTTGCATGTTGCGAGGTTCAGAGAACCAGGTACGGATGAGACGCTCGTCATTCCCTCCGATCGAAACACTGACCGACAGACTATTTCCATGATCATTGCCTTGGCTTTCTACTTCGGCGTTGCCCTGCGCGGCTCTCCCTCTTCCTTTGCCTTGTGCCGCGAGGCCGGGCGATCCTGCCGCCAGCGCCAAAATGATGATCAGGCTCGATACGAGACGCATGTTGTACCTCCAATCCATAGTCGAAGGCAGGCTACAATGGTGACATCGAATCCAGAAATAAATTGGGGATTCGCCGCTATCCTGTTCGCGGCATTCGCGTAATTCGAGGCTATTTTAACCTTCAGATTGTTAAGATCACGTGTATGTTGCACAGCCGAATTCTCCTCGGGTTGATTGTTGGAGCCGCAGCCGGTGTTGCCGTCAACACCATTTGGAGTGGTGCCAATCCGCGTGTCGAGTGGATCGTGTTTCAGATTACGGAGCCGGTTGGCGAACTGTTCCTTCGACTGCTTCTGATGACGGTGGTCCCGCTGGTTTTCTCGTCCCTGGTCGTTGGTATTTCGGGTGTCGGCGATATTCGCAAGCTTGGAAGGATCGGATTGAAGTGCTTTGTCTATACCGTCGTGATATCGGCAATTTCGGTGGTCATCGGGATTTCGCTGGCGAACCTGGTTCGTCCCGGCCAGCGGATCGAGCCGGGGACAGCGCAGGCGCTGGTCGAGCGGTACGGCGCAGACGCAGGCCGTCGAGTGCAAGCAGCCGCCCAGACACAGCCACAACCATCCGCTCTCATGCAAGTCGTGCGGACACTCGTACCTTCGAATCCCATCGCCGCTGTGGCATCGGATACGCCAAACATGCTGCACCTGATGTTCTTCGCAGTGGTGCTGGCGGTCGCGATCACTCTTCTGCCGGCGTCCGCGACTGCGCCTTTGATCCAGGCGTTTGACGCGTTGTTTCAGGTTTCGGCAAAGATCATCGACATGGTGATGTGGCTTGCGCCTTATGCCGTCGCCTGCCTGTTGTTCACGACCACGGCTCGATTCGGATTCGAGTTGCTCGTCGCGCTCGCGTGGTTCGTGGCGACAGTCCTGGCCGGCCTGGCACTGCATATGTTCGGAGTGTATTCTCTCTCGGTGGCCTGGCTTTCCCGCATTCCGCCGTTGGAATTTTTCCGCCGGATTCGCACAGTCATGCTGACGGCATTCTCCACCTCCTCATCCAACGCGACTCTGCCTACGGCGTTACGCGTATCCGAAGAAAACCTCGGTGTGCCTCGCGAGATTAATACATTCGTCTTAACGGTTGGCGCAACGGCGAATCAGAACGGCACGGCTCTTTACGAAGGAGTGACCGTGCTGTTTCTCGCGCAGTTGGCGGGTGTGCACCTCACACTCGGGCAGCAGGTTCTGGTTGCCTATCTGGCGATACTTGGCGGCGTCGGAACGGCCGGTGTTCCCTCCGGTTCCATTCCGTTCATCATTGTGGTGTTGACGACGATCGGGGTGAATCCTTCTTTGATCGCGCTTATCTTGGGCGTGGACCGCATTCTGGATATGTGCCGTACCACGCTTAATGTTACGGGCGACATCACTGCTGCCACGTACGTTGCGCGATCCGAGGGCTACACATTGTTGAAGCCGGAGCCGGTTCCAGTGAATATGGATTGAAGCCGTGCCATCAAATAAATGGTCCCGTTCCTTTGGAGGCGCGGCGCGAAGCGTGAGCCCGGTAGGGCGAAACATCAAGAACGGGGTGGTTCGTTCAACTTCCGATAATCGGTGGCTTGAACCAACCACCCCGTCTGCGCCCGCGAAGGAGGCTTCGCGGCATTTTCTTAATGGGCGCAGCCACCCCTCCTTGTCCAAGGTTTGTCCAAGGAGGGGACTTCGGCTTTCCCTTCAGTTGTTCAATGCCTCCGTGTCCACCACGAACCTGTAAAGAAAGCCCTATGGCTTATTTCATCGAATTCATCGACGTGCACAAGTCCTTCGACGACCATAAAGTCCTGGACGGTGTTTCCTTTGGTGTCGACAGGGGCGAGACGTTTGCCATTTTAGGCCCGAGCGGTGTCGGAAAAACGGTCTTGCTCACCCACGTTGTGGGTTTTCTCAAGCCGGACCAGGGACGGATCATCGTCGATGGCGTGGACATCACGAACATGCGCGAACGAGGACTGGCGGATATCCGCAGAAAGGTTCAGCTCGTCTTCCAGTCCGGCGCGCTGTTTGATTCACTGTCGGTGTGGGAGAATATCGCGTTTCCGCTCACCGAGAGCGGCCACACCGACGAAGAGATTGAGAAACGCGTGGCCGAGAAGCTACGGCTTGTTGAGGTTGAGGATCTCGCAGAACTGATGCCATCCGAGCTCAGCACTGGAATGAAGCGCGCCGTGGCAATCGCCCGTGGCCTGGCGGCGGAGCCGGAAGCCATTTTGTACGACGAACCCACGACGATGGTTGACCCCCTGATGTCCCAGACTATCAACAAGCTCATCCGTAAAATGCAGCGGCAACTCGGTCTTACGCAGATGGTGGTGACCCACGACATCGCAAATTGCGCCGAAAAAGTGGCGGACCGTGTGGCCCTCCTTCATCAAGGCAAGTTTGTTTTTAACGGCACGATGGACCAGCTCTACGGCAGCGACCATCCCGTGGTGAAGGAGTTTGTGGAAGAAGACCGGATACGGTTTGAGAAGGAAAGGGAACCCGTGTAGGAAAAGGGATTTCGGATTTAGGGAGCCCTTCCGAGTCCAACGGCTCCCAAATCCGAAATCCGAAATCCGCAATCCGAAATCCCCCTCTTTATTTTTCCGCCTCCAGCAGCAGCGCTCCCTCAGCCTGGAACTTCGCCTGATCCTGTCTTGTCGAAAACCACTGGGTAGGCGTCCAGTCTTCGGGAGTGGGTGTGGAATTGATAATCCTTCGATGACTGGCGGATCGAAAACCGGCCCTGGCAAGCAGAGCAATGTAATCCTCAGCTCCGAGGAGATGAACGGGAATATCGATGTACTTCGCCCACCGATGCCCGTAGACGTTCCCTTTGTAATAGTTGACGAGGAAGAACGCTTTCCCGCCCGGGCGCAAGATGCGGAATACTTCGGCGAATGCGCCTTCCAGGTCGGGGTAGTAGTAAATCGATTCGACGCTGAGTAAGGAATTGAACAAGCCTTCTTCACAGGGAATCCGCGAAGCATCGGCAACAAGAAACAGCGCATTTGGAGGATTCCGATAACCGCTTCGCGCCTCGAGGATCATGCGGTCGGAAAGGTCGATGCCAAGCACCAGCCCGCTGGGTGCCTTCTGTGCCAATACGCGGGTTGCCCAGCCTACGCCACAGCCGAGATCAACAATGTTGTCGTGGGAGTCCACTTTCATGAGATCAATCATCTGGCGTGTGATTTCCCAATGACTCTTTTCCATGCCGCGCCCGCGGCCCTCTTCGGCCCATCGATTAAATTCACGGCGGATCAGTTCCTCAAGCATATGTCTCCCGGCGTGGGGGAACGTCAGTGCGTGGGCCCGACGCTAACCTGGTGCGTGGGGGGACCGGCCATTGCCGATTGTAGCCGCTGGGCTTTAGCCCGGCGGTCCGCGGGTCTGAAGACCCGCGGCTACAGGGGCCGGTGGGCCCGACGCTAACCTAGTGCTATTATCACCCAGTGCGGCCCGTTCTCATCTTTGATCTTGACGGTACGCTGGTCGACTCGAAAAAGGACTTGACGGTATCTGTCAACTACATTCGAAATCGATTCGACCTGCCTGTTTTGACGGAAGAAGAGATCGCTCGTTTCATCGGCAATGGCGCACTGATGCTGATCCGGAGGGCTCTCGGGCCGGTGGCCACGGACGCAACCGTACAGTCGGGACTGCAGATGTTCCTCTCCTATTACCGTGCGCACATGCTGGACAACACGGTGCTTTATCCGGGAGTGCGGGAAACGCTCGAAAGGCTTAGCGACTGCAAACTCGCTGTCCTCACCAACAAGCCGGTCCATTTCAGTTGCGCCATGCTTGACGGACTATGTATTTACAGGCACTTCGCTGCTGTCTACGGCGGTAATAGCTTCGATCACAAGAAGCCTGACCCTGTGGGGGTCTACAAGATTCTGTCGGACACGAACGGCCATCGCGATAAGACGTGGATGATCGGTGACTCCGCCGTGGATGTCTTAACCGGACGCAATGCAGGTGTAGCCACCTGTGGAGTCACCTATGGTTATGCGACAGAGACGTTCAAGGACGCTCCGCCGGATTTTCTGATTGATACGTTCTGTGAATTGGAGGGCCTGGTCCATGCTTGAGACGGAGGCCGCGGCTGTGGCAGATTTGTAATCCGGTCCCAGCAAATACGCCTGAGCATGCGGTGCATTTGTGGCGCAAGTTACGGAGAGAAGACCTCTACTACCGTCTGAATGTCGTTACGATCAATGCTCCTGCCCTGCGGGAACGTATGGCCGATCTTGCGTTGCTGTTCGACCATTTTCTTGGAACGATTCGGCGTGAAGGCGGGGTAAATTCTCAGCGCCAAGCCGGTTCTTATAGATCGTCCCCCGGCTCCTCCAGCTTGTCTTGGTTCAACTCTTCCGATGATTGAAGCACTTCGATTGCTCGTTCCCTATCTTCGGCGCGAACAAGAAGGCGAACACCCCCTGACCCTAGCATGTAATGGGGTGCAATGTATCCGATGAATGATTGATCGATGCAGGCTTCGACGCCGCTCCCCTCAAGCACCGAAACTGCGAATTCCGCCTGACGAACATCGAGAAAACGTGATATTTCAACTCGGTTATCAACAAGGAATTCCTTGGATCTGCCGCCACACTGCTGCGGCTCCGGCTCTGCAAGACTATCGACTAAATCGACGTCGCAATCCCTGCACTTTGTGAACCCGCGTCGATATTCCGCCCTGCATTCGGGACAAAACATCCAGACCTCCATGTTCGCCTAACGGATCTGGGCTTCAGCCGCCGCGAGCGTAAGAGTCCTTTGAAGCAAGCCGTTTCCGCACCGGAAGAGCGCGCGGCCTATCTCAGTTTGGACAAGGGGTGAACGGCTAAGCGACGGCGTTGCCAAATGATATTCCGGACAGGCGGAAAGACCAAGGGGATTAGCCTGCGGAAATGGCGCGATAGCTTCGCCAAGGATTTCACAGCCAAGGAGATGGCGAAGGGCCTGTTTCGATGATAAAGTCCGCGATTAGAGGACGATGCCGGATGATTCGGTCTGTGTTCATCAAAACTTTCCTGGTCGCGTGGGTTGCGGTTGCTCAACGGATCAGTGGAGAACTCCGGCTTCAAGTGACAGACGTTACCGGTTCCACCTTGCAGGCTTCCGGCTCGATCGTAGGACAGGCGACCGGAGTGGAGCGCACGTTTGAAACCGATGATACCGGCCGTTCCACTATCCGTGGACTACCGCCAGGCCGATATGAGCTGATCGTACGGAGTACCGGTTTTGGGCCACACTCCGATGTGATCGAGATACAGTCGCAGCTTCCAATCGAGCACCGAGTCACTCTGGACCTCCAATCTTTGAATGTCCGGACGGCAGGATACCCCGCCGAATTTGGCCTGAAGCTCGGCGGCGTGATCGAAATGGCGAGTGAAGAAGACACGCATCGCGGACTCCACGGCAGCGCCACGCTTCAAAATGGCAGTTTTGCCAATCGCGAGGGTTCTGTCTCGCTCCGGTATGCCCGAGGCCGCACGGCCGTCGGTATTAGCGGGGAAGCCATGCAGACCGATCGATACCTGGATCCGCCCGTCGAGCAAAACTACACGAATCGCGGCAACGGTGGTGGTCTTTCGACCATGTTTGAACGGCAGTGGTCGGATTCCGATCGCACTCGTTTTTACGCGCACCGGCGCGACACAAGGTTCATGGTCCCCAATGAATTGGTTCAACAGGCTGCCGGGCAGCGGCAAGACCGGAGTGCCGGCGAAACCTTGGCTCAGGTATCGCACACCCATATCTTTACACCGCGCGTCCTGGGGCAGTTCCGCGCGATGATCCGCGACACGGACGCTCGTCTCTGGTCGAATATTCTGTCAACGCCGATCCGGCCGTCACAGGATCGGGGATTCCGCGAGACGTATCTTGCCGGTAGCGTTGCCGGCCATTATGGCCACCACGAACTGAAAGCCGGTGTCGAGGGCACGTTCTCATCCGTTCACGAAGATCTGAGCTTTCAGATCATCGCCTATCGGCTTGGAGATACGCAAATCTTTGACCGTGACGTTCCACAAAATTTTCATTTTTCCGATTCTGCGCGTGGCCACACTCAGTCCGCATTCATTCAGGACACCTGGACAGCTGGAAATTTAAACCTGAGCACAGGCCTGCGTTTCGATCACTATCGTTTGGTACAGGACGAAACTGCGTGGAGCCCCCGGCTGGGACTGGCCTATGAAGTGCCCTCCGTCGGAATCGTGCTGCGCGGCTCGTACGATCGTGTGTTTCAGATTCCGGCTAGGGAAAACATCCTGCTCGCCAGCTCCGATCAGATCCGAAATTTAGGCGGGAAAGGCGCGTTCCTGCCGTTGGCTCCCTCGCGCGGCAATTTTGTCGAGACGGGTTTTTCCAAGAGCATGTCGAACCATGTTCGGATTGACGGCAGTTGGTATCGGCGCAGCTTCGATAATTTCGGCGACGACAGTCTTTTGCTCAATACGGGAATCAGCTTCCCCATCGCTTTCTCCGAGGCCACGGTCCGAGGGATTGAGACAAAGATCGAGATCCGCGGTCTCGGACCGTTTAGCGGCCAATTGAGCTATAGCAATATGAATGGAACGGGCCGGCTGCCGGTTGCCGGAGGATTGTTTTTGGGCGACGAAACCGATGCGCTGCTCGCTGGAACCGGTTCGTTTCCCATCTCCCAGGATCAACGGAATACGTTTCGTTCCCGGTTGCGCGTCCAGCCTCACTCCCGGGTGTGGTTTGCGTTGGCGTCCTCCTACAACAGCGGCCTGCCCTTTGAGATCGAAGGGCCGTCGAACGCAAATTTCACCGCTGAGCAATACGGCGCCCGAATTCTGCAAAAGGTGAATTTTGAGCGTGGCCGTATCCGGCCCTCGGCATCTCTGGATATTTCCGCCGGCGTGGACATTCTTCAGTCGGACAAGCTCAAGCTTCGCTTGCAGGCGGACGCATTCAATCTGTCAAACCGCTGGATGCTCCCCGCAACTTCGCCTTGAGAGTACGCTCCGAGTTTTAGAGGAATCTACTGCGCGAATAAACGACTACCAAGAAAACCGTTAGGGGAGCGGGATTTGTTTCAGCATCCGATCCGCATGCGTGCCGTGCCAATAAACACGGTTGCATAGGGGACAGATGGCGAAGCGTTCTTGAGTCAGATAGACATAGGCCGGGACCTGCTCAAAGACCGATTCTTTGTCGACATCCTTTAGAAGGACGTTGCACTCGAGGCAGCGGGAGAAAACGGTGAATGTCCTGAGGTCGAATGTCCGCAGGACCTGCTGGATCTGTTCCTTGTAGTCCCCGCTTGCGATCAGGAGGGATTCTGCTCGGCTTCGACGCGCCGCAAGACCGGTGTCGCGCGTGAGAATGACGCGATTTTCCTGTTCAGCCATCCTGACGATTTCGTTATCTTCATAGGCATTGGAGTACGCTACATCGAGACCCAAGACCCGCAGCCAGCGGGCCAGTTTCCCGAGCATGACATCCGCGATGAATCTGGTGCTCACATCCGCCGGGGCGCCTGGATTCCCATCAGATCGAGCGCCTTCCTGAGCGCTTCACGAACGAGATCAACAACAAGAAGGTAGAAAAGCCGCCGATCGGGATTCTCTTCGCTGATGATTCGGTAGCGGTGATAAAAGAGACTGAACTGCTGCGCGAGAGTAAACGCGTATTTTGCCAGCGTAGCCGGCTCTAAAGTCGTAATGACCTGGTTCGCAATCTCATCCAGGCGAAGAGCGATGTAGAGCAATTCCCAAATGTCGTTCGCTTCATTCAAGAACACTGCAAACTTCGGATGGTGCAGCAACTGGTGGACGCGGTCGAAATCAAAGTTCGGCTCCAACTCGCGCAGCTTGTTAATGATGTTGTTGCCGCGGACCGTTGCATATTGAAGGTAGGGTCCGGTCTCGCCGTCGAAATTCAGAGCTTCTTTGAAGTCGAATGCAATAATCGCGGTACGCGTGAACTTCAGGAGGAAATACCGGAGCGCGCCGACGGCAATCTGGTGCGCAATTTCGTCAGTTTCTGTAGGTTTGAGCTCCGGATTACGCTTCCACACTTCCTTTCTCGCTTCAGATTCAAGCGTGTCGAGCAGATCGTCTGCTTTGACTCCCTGTCCCTTTCGTCCTGAGACTTCGATATGCGGTCGCTTACGGTCTTCCGGGGATATTTCGATTCCGAGTTGGTCGGCACACGCCGGGCTGAGCGCGACAACCTCGTATGAAAAGTGAATCGAGCGCCGCGCCTGTTCTTCATAGCCGAGCCCGAGCAGGCCTTGTCGTACAACATTCTGCAAATAGGACTGCCGGACATCGATCACGTTGTATACGGTCTCGCCGCGGCCAAATGCGGGATGATCCGGCCGGCCGCCGCTGGAAGTTGTCACCCAGACGTCTTGTTCTTCAGTGAACGGGTCATATTTGAAGTCCTGATCGAGGAGGCCGAGCTTCCAGAGTTGGTACGCAATGTCTTTACCGACATAAGTCACAGTCCCATTGGAACGGACAATGATCTTGTCCTCGTCGTTGCCATCGGTTTCGAGACGCATGACCCAACAGCCCTTGTTCTTTCCTTCGGTCTCTAAAAATATAGCCTCCCGCCCGCGAAGCTGCCGGAATGCGTAGTCCCAGAACTTCAAATGCAGAATGTCGCTCTCGCGCGGCAACAGGTCGTAGTGGACATTGATTCGCGCCATTGTTCGAAGATGGCAGCGCGCGATGGTCATCGCCACGGCTTCGGCCATTCGAGCCGTATCGTTGTCGCCTTCTTCGATCTCCTTCAGCGTTTGAGCGCGAAGGTTGTGTTTCGGATCGTTGGACTCGTAGAACGGCGTGACTCTCGCGTAGACGTCCCAGCAGTAGTAATCGAATTTCACGGTAGAGTCGGCAATGATCCGGCGGACATCATGGAGAGTTTTCTTCTCGACATGCTTGAGACCCACAATCACGTCGGCGACCTGAACACCGGTATTGTCGATGTAATTCTGCACTTCGACTTTGCGCCCCGTCGCCTGGAGAATTCGAACAAATGTGTCTCCTATCGCGGCATTTCGAAGATGGCCAATGTGGGCCGCTTTATTGGGGTTGATGTTCGTGTGTTCGACAATAACCTTGCCCGGGTCCGTGGCAAATCCACGAAGGCGGCTACCGCGTATGGCAGCGGCCCGGTCCAGGAAAATGTTGATATATCCTGCGCCCGCCACCTCCATCCTTTCGACACCGTCGATCTTTCCGGTCCGCGCGATCAGTTCCTCGGCAATCATCCGCGGGGACTTCTTGACCTGCCGCGCCAATTCGAACGAGACCGGAGTCGCGAATTCGCCAAGCTCAATTTTCGGAGTCTGATTGAGAATCACTTCCGGGGGGTCGATATTCCACTGCGACCGGATGGCGCCCCGAAGCGCGTCCTTTAGGCGTGCGTGAATGTCCAAAAGCATAAACGCCAATGTTAGCACGCCGAAGATGCTAAGATTTGGCCTGCGTAGGTGGGGGGACCGGCCAATTGCAAGTCAAAGAGGCCGCCGGAGGCGGTGTACCGACAGTAGCTTGGCCGGTGGGCCCGACCTCAAAAATAGGTGGGGGGACCGGCCATTGCCGGTTGTAGCCGCTGGGCTTTAGCCCGGCGGTCCGCGGGTCTGAAGACCCGCGGCTACAGGGGCCGGTGGGCCCGACCTTAAAAATATGAAGACCCTGTACTTCGACTGCTTCTCCGGAATCAGCGGCGACATGACGATTGGCGCCCTTCTCGACCTGGGGTTGGATTTTGATTACCTGAAGGCCGAGTTGAAGAAATTACCTGTTGAAGGTTACGAGTTGAGGGCCTCGCGTGTCGTACGCGCGAATGTGAGCGCGATGAAGTTCGACGTGCTGATGGAGGGTGACCACAATCATCCTCAAGCTCACGAACATCCGCACGAGCACCACCATCACGGCCACGGCCAGTTTCACCGCAAAGCTTCTGAAATTTTGGCGATGATTCGCGAGAGCCGTCTCAACCCCAACACGAAGCGTATCGCCACAAACATCTTCACCAAGCTGGCGATATCCGAAGGCAACGTGCATCACATTCCGCCCGAAGACGTTGAATTTCACGAGGTCGGTGCAGTGGATTCCATCGTCGATACTGCCGGCTCTGCAATTGGTTTCGATGCGCTAGGGATCGAGCGATTCCTCTGTTCGGCGATCAACATCGGCAGGGGTTTTATTCATTGCCAGCATGGAATCTTTCCGGTTCCCGCGCCCGCGACGGCGGATCTGTTGCGGCAGGCAACGATCTACTCCAAATACGCCAACACCGAATTGGTCACGCCCACTGGCGCTGCGATCTTGGCTGCAGTGGTGGACCGCTTCGAACCCCTTCAGAGTTTCGCCACGGACCGCATCGGCTACGGTGCGGGCACGAAGCAATTCACGGACTTCCCCAATTGCCTGCGGTTGATGGTGGGAGAAGAACGCGAGTTGGCCTCGGCGTCCGGCGGCGAGACCGTCACTATTATTGAAGCGAACATCGACGATATGACCCCGCAAAACTTCGGTTACGTTACCGAGAAACTGCTCGCGGCCGGCGCTTTGGACGCCTTCACGGTTCCTGTTCAAATGAAGAAGGGACGGCCGGGCCATTTGCTTCAGGTGCTGGCGCGGCCGGACAGCGCTGAAGTTCTGTCCCGGATCATTTTTCAGGAAACGACTACGATCGGTATCCGCCGGCATAGTGTTAACCGGACGACCCTCGATCGGGAGTTCGTTGAGGTTGAAACGGTGCACGGGAGAGTACGGATCAAGGTGTCGCGGCTCGATGGCGAAATTGTGAATTTTGCGCCGGAGTACGAGGATTGCGCTCGGATCGCACGCGAGAAGGGTGTCCCGCTAAAACGCGTCCAATCCCAAGCCTTGGCTGCTTACCTGATTGAAAGAAAGAAGTAGACTCACGCCGTGGGCTTCGTTTTGACGGCCCTACGGGCCCTGGAGTTTGGACATTTTAAGCAGAGCTTTTTTCAATAGACCTGAACTTACATCTCGAATTTCGCGTTTCGCCCCCGACCAGCTGACGCAGGCAACAGGTAAGTCAAAACTCCCCTCCTTGGCAAAGGAGGGGTGGACGCGCCATCAAGTAAATGGTCCCGTTCCTTTGACTGGCGCGGACGGGGTGGTTCGTTCAACTTCCAATCATCGCTGCTTGAACGACCACCCCGTCTGCGCCCGCTAGGGAGGCTTCGCCGTTTTTTCTTAATGGGCGCAGCCACCCCTCCTTTGCCGAGGAGGGGAGTTTTTGCTCCAAAAACCCGCGCAAATGTCAAAACTCCAGGGCCCTACGGGCCTCAATCACGATGTCCTATCGTCGAGGCCACGCCCGAAACATCCGAACGCGGGCTAAAGCCCGAGACTACAAGCTATACTTAGCTCTATGTCCAAGACCTTCTACATCACGACGCCTCTTTACTATGTGAATGCGCCGCCGCACCTGGGTGGCACTTATACGACCATCGTTGCCGATACGATCGCGCGCTACAAGCGCATGATGGGTTTTGACGTCAAGCTGCTTTCGGGCACAGACGAGCACGGCCAAAAGATCGAACGTTCGGCCAGGGGCCAGGGAATCGCTCCCCAGGCGCTCGCGGACCGCGTCTACACGCAGTATTTGGATTTATGGAAATTGATTGGTATCGAGTTCGACGAGTTTATCCGCACGACCGAACAGCGGCATCATACGAGCGTCTCCGAGCTTTACACCCGCGCTAAAGCCAATGGGTACGTGTACAAAGGCTCGTACTCCGGTTGGTACTGCGTTTCCTGCGAGGCGTACGCGCCCGAGAGCGATCCGTCGACTCCGGCAAACTGTCCGGATTGCGGCCGCAAGACCGAATGGTTTTCCGAGGAGAGCTATTTCTTCAAATTGTCGGCATTTCAGGACCGCCTGCTCGAGCTTTACGAAACGAATAAGGCTTTCATCCGGCCGGAGACCCGCCGCAACGAGATTGCATCGTTCGTGAGGGGCGGTCTCAAGGATCTTTCGATCAGCCGCGTCAGCTTGAAATGGGGTATCCCGCTTCCAGACGATCCGGGACATGTGTTTTACGTCTGGTACGATGCGCTCACGGGCTATCTGAGCGGCATGGGCTTCAAATCCGATGATATGAGGTTTTTTCAATACTGGCCCGTCGATGTGCATCTTGTCGGAAAGGACATCCTGCGTTTCCATGCAGTCTACTGGCCGGCATTCCTTATAGCCGCCGGACTCGAGCCGCCGAAATCCGTCTTTGGCCACGGCTGGTGGCTGTTCAAGGACGAGAAGATGTCGAAGTCGCGCGGTAATGTCTTGAACCCTTATGTCTTGCTCGAAGTTTTCGGCTCCGAGCTGTTGCGTTACTACCTGCTGCGCGAGATGGTTTTCGGACAGGATTGCAATTTCAGCTTCGACGCCGTCATTCAGCGTTCGAACAGCGACCTTGCCAATGATCTTGGAAACCTCCTCAGCCGGACGATGGCCATGATTTCCAAGTACCGCGGGGGCCGCATTCCTGCGCCCGGCGAGGCCAAAGGCGATGACGACATTCGTGAGCTGGCCGGCCGTGTCGTTCAAAGCTACCGGGCCAACTTCGACGACTACAATTTCTCGCGCGGTCTGGAAAACATTTGGGAACTGATTTCTCGTGTCAACAAATACATCGTCGAGAACGAGCCATGGGCTATTGCCGAAAAGCCGTCCCAGGCGAAGAAGCTGGACAGTGTCCTGTTTCACGCTGCGGAATCGTTGCGCCTGATTGCGGCGCTGCTCACTCCCGTTATTCCGAAGACGGCACAGGCTCTGTGGCAGCAGCTTGGGATCGATGCAGATGTCAAAACCGTTCGTCTCGATGAGCTGCGATGGACTGAAGAACTGGCCGGCAAAACCATACGTGGCGGCGCAGCTCTATTCCCGCGGCTGGATCCAAAAGAGGTATTCACAAAAATGGATGACGTAAGCGGACGCAAGGAGGCCGCTGCTCCACCGGTTCCGGCTGCAGCGGTCGAAACCGGCGAAGCTGCAGTTGCTTCAATGATCACCATCGATGACTTCGCCAAGGTAGACTTACGTGTCGCGACGGTAATCGAAGCCGAGCGCATCAAAGGCGCCGACAAGCTCTTGCGGCTCGTGGTCGATCTGGGATTTGAGAAGCGGCAGATCGTTGCCGGTATCGCTGTAGCGTATCAGCCGGAGTCGTTAATTGGACGAAAGGTTGTGATCGTCGCCAATCTTCAGCCCCGAAAGCTGCGAGGCCTGGAATCGAATGGCATGATCGTTGCGGCTTCGATCGGCCCGGACACTACGCCGGTTCTTGCTGGTTTTCACGAAGACATTCAGAACGGCGCCCGGCTCCGATGAAATGCTGATTGACTCCCATGCCCATCTGGACGATCCGCGCTTCGACGTGGATCGCGACGACGTGCTGCAGCGGTCGTGGGATGCCGGTGTCCGCAAGATCCTGACCATCGGCAATGGCAGCGGGCCGGACCAAATGGATTGCGGGATTCCGATTGCGGAGGCCCACGAATGGATCTATACCAGCGTGGGCGTCCATCCTCACGATGCTTCCAAGGTCGAAGAACGCCATTACTGCCTTATCGAGAAGCTCTCTGAGAATGTCCGGGTAATCGCCGTGGGCGAGACGGGCTTAGATTACTTCTACGACAACTCGCCTCGGGACGTTCAGCGTGAAGTATTCCGGCAACAGCTTCGGCTTGCGAAAAAGCTCGGACTGCCTGTCATTGTCCACACTCGCGATGCCGACGAAGACACCGAACGCATTCTCAGAGAAGAGGCGCCTGCTCTGGGCGTGATCCACTGTTTCACTTCCAGCGCGAGACTAGCGGACTTTGCTTTAGGAATCGGCTTCTCTATTTCGTTTTCTGGCATTGTGACCTTTCCAAAATCTCAGCCGTTGGCTGAAATCGCGCGGCGGATTCCGTTGGATCGAATCCTGGTGGAAACCGATTGCCCGTATCTTGCTCCGGTTCCCCACCGGGGAAAGCGAAACGAGCCCGTTTACGTGGCGGACACTGCGCGTTTCGTTGCGGCGCTCCGGGGTATTTCCGTCGATGATTTGGCAGAGCAGACTGCGGCCAATTTCAACAGGGTCTTTGTGGCGAAATCGTCGTAAAATTTCGTCCAAGCGCGTGGAGGGACCGGCCAAATGCCACGACGTGTGGCCCGACGCTTAAAAGCGCGGGGGAACCGGCCAATGCCTTTCAAAGAGGCCGCCGAAGCCCGAAGCTAAAAAAATGCCAATGACACCGCAGGAAATCTATCAGCTTGTGGCGCCGGAACTTGCTCTTGTCGAGGAAGAGCTCAGGGGATACACGCGATCGGATATTCATCCGATTTCGGAAATCGGTGAGTACCTGCTCAATGCGGGTGGCAAGCGTATCCGGCCGGCCTTGCTATTATTGACGGCGAAAATGCTCGGTGCCCCGTCTTCCACCGTCATTCGCCTCGCGGCTGTGGTGGAGTTCATCCATAACGCCACGCTTGTCCACGATGACGTCATTGATGCCGCCGATACTCGCCGGGGCCGCCCATCGGCCAATTCTCACTGGGGAAACTCGATGACCGTGCTGGCCGGCGACTGGCTCTATATGCAGTCCTTCGCCGTGGCCCTCAGTGAGAAGAATTTTGAAGTCCTTAATACGCTGATCGATATCACGCAAAAGATGGTCGAGGGCGAGTTGTTGCAGCTCACGCTGCTTGGCAAGTCCGAGATCAGCGAGAAGCAGTTGTTGGATATTGTGGAGCGCAAGACGGCATATTTGTTTTCAGGCTGTACGAAGTTGCCGGCTCTTGCCGCCGGCCTGAATCACGGCTCTGCGGAACGGCTTGCCGAAGCGGGAAAGGCCCTGGGTATGGCCTTTCAGCTAATTGATGATTTGTTGGACCTCACCTCAACCAAAGACATACTGGGCAAGCCCGTCGTCAATGATCTGAAAGAAGGGAAGATGACACTGCCGGTATTGTTCGCGATTCGCGACGGCAAAGCCGAGGATACGGTCAAGGTTCAGAAGGTTTTGGATGAAAGAGAGTTTCGGTCGGTCGATCGTTCGGAGATTTTGAGCCTCGTCGCAAGGTCGGATGGCCTGAATACTACTCGATCCCTTGCACAGACATTCGCTTCACGCGCGATTCACATGCTTGAAGAATTCCCAAAGTCAATATACCGCACCGCGATCATCAGCATTCCTGAGTTTATTTTGAATCGCAGCGCTTGAATTACTGCAGAAACCCCACCAGCGCGCGATTAGGATCTTCACGGCGCATATTTCGCGTATTTTGCGACGATAGTCTCTTTGATGCGTTCGATCGAAAGGCCGTCCTTGTGCATGTTTCGTGCATCGACGGCGATATTCTGGCAGATCGTGCAAGCGGAGCCATGCTCGTCCATGAAGCAAAAAAGATTGTTTTTGTGTCCGAAGGTCGTCATGCATCCGCAGAAGCAGGGCAACTGTTCGAGAACTTCCGGCACGTCCTTTGCGGCCTGGTATGCCTCCCGCGCCGCAGGATCCGTGAACATTTCGGGCGGCAGCGTTTGGGCGCGCTTCACTGCAGCTCTAGACTCTTCGGCCGATTCGCCGGTCGTTCGTAATGAAACCCACGCGATTCCCGCGAGAATGACAACGGCCGCCATGCCGAGCAACAGGTTTTGTTTGCTATTCGAGTTCAATGATTCTTCCTTTCTCTCCATTTTTCAGTGACGAAATCACCGTCTTGAGTACGAAAAATATTTCTCCTTTTTGTTCATCGTCCAACTCGGTGCCGTCTTCGAGAGGCTCGTTGAGTTCGGAAACCACGTATTGTAGCAGGAAGGGTTCAGTGTCTGCCTGGAGACTCGCGGCGATGGCTGGCTGAAGCCCCGTGTTTTCGGCCTGGCTAATGCGGTCAATCCACGACTCGCTTTCACGATATGCCACTTCAATGGCTTCAGGCGTCACCTTACTGACATCGTGAGGTTCTTGCACTTCCACAGCTTTAAAGACCATGTAGGAAAGAAACAGAGATAATTCCTGAATCTTCTGACCGCTTTCTTGTGTCACTTCGACAACAAATTCGCAGATGGCGGGTTGCTGGCGGAAGAAGCGGTCGAACTCACCGACCATCTTTTGATCCGAGTACTCGCCAACTTCCGAGCAAGCTTTCTCGACGGAGTCCGCGGTAACCATAGGTGCTCCAATTTTGGCATACCGAGTGCACCCATCAAAGCGTGTACTTGGAAAACTTCCGTTGGGGAAGCCATTGTTGACGAGTCGAGGAAAGCTGCTTGGTATGCTGTTTCCATTCCTGGCACTTTCCGGCGCACTCCTGATTGCCCAGGATTACGAGATGATCCTTGAGGGCAAATATGATGACTTTCTCCGGCTTCCTCGACAAACCCAGCAAAACCACGATTTCACATTCGTTCGGCTGATCTACAACGGCCGAATCCCAGGGTATCTGAAAAACTGGTATACCGATTATCCCACCGGAGACAGGAACCTGGTCAACGTCCTCCAGCGTTTGACCTACCTCGATGTTGCGCCCGAAAGCCGAGCCATTCCTATCCACCACGCGGACCTCTTCAGTTACCCCATGATTTACTCCGGTGAAGCCGGTCAGATGCGACTCGACACGAGCGATGCGTCCGTCCTGCGTGAATACCTGACGCGTGGCGGGTTCTGGATGATCGACGACTTCTGGGGCACCTTCGAGTGGGGCAACTTCGAACGAGAAATGAAGAAGATCTTTCCGGATCGGCCAATCGTAGATATCCCACTCGACCACCCGATCTTTCACACGTTTTACGACATCGACCAGAGAATGCAGGTGCCCAACATCGGCTATGCGTACAACCCCGGCAGTCCAACCTGGGAGCAGGACGGCTACAAGCCCTACGTTCGCGGTATCTTTGACGACAACAAACGCCTGCTCGTGTTCATCAATTTCAATACCGACCTGATGGACGCGTCCGAGTGGGCTGATGACGCGCTGTACCCACACAAGTTTTCCGCATATTCCTACAAGATTTTTTCCAACGCCGTGATTTACGCCTTGAGCCACTAGAGTTTTTAGCCGCGAATTGCGCGAATTACACGAATGCCATTCGCGCAATTCGCGCAATTCGCGGCTGAAAACCTTGCTAATATCGGTGCATGGACTGGGCTCGATTGCGGCAAAACATCGGCGAGTTTTTTCACGGTATGGCGCTGGCAGGCTATGAGAAACGGCTGCGCGAGCAGTTCATGGAATTGAACGACTTATTCCTACTGCTATGCTTCATGGAGCTGGTCGGATTGCCGAACCCCGCGACGATTTATCTATTGGAGGTCTATCCCTATTTCCTTCAGGAATTCCACCTTTGGCATCGAAGGATGGGCATGGATCATTCTCCATTAGGTAACCTTCCGTGCTGTTGAAATGCGCGATCTGCTCAAAAAACGAATCCTTTTTTTCGGAGGCAAAGGAGGTGTGGGCAAGACCACCTGCGCCTCCGCGATGGCGATGGCGGCGGCAAAACAGGGGAAGCGTGTTCTGCTTGTTTCGACGGACCCAGCCCATTCGACGTCGGATATTTTCGAGCGGCCGTTCAGTAAGGAGGAGACCGAGATCTATCCGGGGCTGGTGGGTATCGAGGTGGACGCGGACTACGAAGCGCGCCGCTACATCGACACGGTGAGAGAGCAGATCGCCAGATTGTTCAGCCCCTCGATTCTCAAGGAAGCGCAGCGTCAGATCGAGTTGGTTTCGACGATGCCGGGCGTAGAGGAGGTTGCGCTGTTCGACCGCATGGGCGAATTGATGGTCACGCGTATCGATGTCTACGACCTTGTTATATTCGATACCGCTCCGACCGGACATACGATGCGTCTCCTGCGCATGCCCGAGTTGATGAGTTCCTGGATCGAAGCGCTTTCGAAGCGCCGCCGCAATCTCATCTCCTTCGGTCAAAATATCGATAGGGTTGGCTCTGATCCTGATCCGATTTTGACCACGCTAGAACGGCGGAAAGAGAAACTCGAACAAGTCCGCGCCCGGTTGATGCAGCACAATTTCACGGGCTTCGTGCTTGTGCTCGTTCCCGAGCGCCTCCCCATCGAAGAGAGCGCGCGGGCGGCGGAGACGTTGCAGGATGCGAACGTGAACGTGTGCGGCGTTCTGGTTAATCGCGTGCTGCCGGAGAATTTGCAGGGAGAGTTCTATCAGGCTCGACGGCAACAGGAGCAGAAATATCGCGATGAGATCCAGCGAAGATTCGCAAAATATCCGGTGCAATGGATTCCGCAATTCGAGACCGACGTGTACGGCCTGAAAAACCTAGAGAGGCTCAGCGAAATGCTGGCGGGCCCAAATGACGGCGCCCCACTCCGGTGAGTGACGCGGTTCTTCGAACGTGAAGCCGATAAGGTTCCGGATTATGGGATGGGTGGCTACGGAACCGCTGAGCGACCTGCGGCAGTCTTCGACACCGACACGGTTGGATGCAATCTCGACAAGCGATCGAAGATGAGACGCGGCCTCGGTGAGAATTCGCTTGGCCGGTTCGGCCGGATAGATTGCGGCGATCTCGGGAAACAGTCCCGCGATGTCCGGAACGCCGATCTTTCCTGCGGCCCACGCTCCGACCACCTCCGCCATCGATTTCAAGCCAAGGCTTTGTGCAATACGCCCGGCGAACTCAGGCCGCTCTTGCGAATCCATCGACCGTAGCGCCGCTCGAACGGCCTCACGGCCGATCCAGAAGCCGCTGCCTTCATCACCGAAATAAGGTCCCCACCCACCGACGCGGAACATCGAGCGCTTTGCATCGCGGCCGATGACGATGGAGCCTGTGCCCGCAATCAGTAGAACCCCGGGATCCACTCCGATCGCGCCGATGGAGGCGATAAACGCGTCGCTTTCGACGATGATCGTTGCGTCAGGTATGAGCGTTGTCAAAACCTCCCGGTAAAAACTCGCGCTCTCCGGCCTCGCCGCTCCCGCGAATCCCGCGCATACAACATTTGGACGCTCGGTTAGTTTGGACACGCCATCGCGAATCGCCGACTTGGCGGCGTCGGCGCCCACCGATAACCAATTCGATGGCCCGGTGTGCAAATGGCAAAGCTCGTTGTAGTACTCATCCACGAGCAAAAACGTCGTCTTGGAACCGCCGCCATCGATGCCAAGATACCTCATCGGAAGGACACCGCAAGAGGTTGACCTTCTGTGTTGAAAAACTGCAGTCGTGCGGTCGCCGCACTGCCATTCAGCAGCAGGAATTCGGTTGTGTAGTTTCCTCCATCAACCAACTGGGGAAAATAAGTCGTTTGCGATGACGCGGGTTGACGTGGATCGATGAGCGGCATGGTAGTCATGAGAAATGCTCCCGAGGCATTCACCAGAGTGCGCAATGTAATCGCGTAGACCGGAGATGTCGAGTCCAGCATGACGGTGCCTTCGAAGTCCGGCGGCAATTCCGGGATAAGCTCGTCCAAGAAGGCGGCACGCTGGCCGGATGAAGCGAGGGAAATCGTTTTCGCCGGTGACGCAGCCGTGCCGTCAGAGCGATAAGCCGTAAGGTGTACGTCGGTGCTGCTGCCACGGTTTGCGATGGCGATCGCCGTACGATATGTGACATTGCGGATGGCGAACGTTTCTCCGCGCGTCAGTGCCCGCGCCGCCGGCACTCCCGCCTCAAAATTCAAATTCGTTCCTGTCGACCGCTTGAGGACTGCGGTGGCTTCGGGGACCACATTGCCACTGGCCGGCGTAAGAGAAGCAAAACCGGTCTGAACGTCGGACCGCGCGCCCTGTGTCTTCAGCCGCCATACCCCAGCCGGGGGAATTTCATAAGTGAACGTCGTGTTCGTGCCCCGGTCGGTAGCCACGCTAAACGAAAACTGAAGCGTGCCGCTGATCATGGTGGAGGTCGGATTGAGCAGGATCAACTCGGTGACATAACCGGAACCGTCGGCGATCTGTGGAAAGACGGTCACCTCCGTAGTCGTAGAGCCGGAGGTGACGGGCACAATTGTCATAATGAATTCATGCAACTCGTTGAGAGTTCCACGCAGGCCCAAAATCCCGATAGGCACATTCGAGCTCAAGGACACGCTGCCGCTGAATGAGAAGCCGATGTCCGGGAACAGTTCATGTATAAATTGCGAGCTTTGGCTACGCGCCGGCAATTGAATACTGGTCCGCCGGCCGTCACTCAATTGGGCCGTAATGAACGCCGTGCTTGCGCCGGCGTTGACGATCGCCATCCCGGTTGAGGTCTGATCCGTACGCTCGGCGTAGGCCGTGAAAGATGTCCCAAAAGTAGCGGCCGGTACAGCGACTTCGGACCGGATATCGGAACCAGAGGTGAAGCGGAGTACTGAGACACCCAGCGCAGAGTCCAATACCGAGTACCCGACCTGGACCGAATTTGCGGTTCCCAGCGTTTGGATCCGGTGACTGCCATTCGCGGTAATGTCGGTTCGAAACTCCGTTCCTACGGACGCAAGTTCGGTATTCATTGTTCCCCGGTTTTCGACCGCATCCATGAAGAAGGACTGCCACTGAGTTCGAAAAGCGTCGAGAGACTGCAGCGAAGACGCTTTTGGCGCCTGGCCACGTTGTGTCACGAGGATGAATGCCACGCGAAAATCCTTCTGTGCTTGTTCGAAGCTGGGAACGCGGGGACCCGCGAGTGAAATGATTTCGTCGATTGTGACATTGCGCCGGCTACCGGAAAACTGCAGGCCGACGAATGGGGCGCACGCAGGCAGTCGTTGAAGGCTTCTGCATTGCAGTGGGAACGCAGTTGGGAAGGTTGTGGGTAAAACGGGATTCGCCACCACGAACCACGGTGCGACTTGCGATGCAGGCCGCAGGCCCATCACATACTGGTCGAGAGGGCTGTACCGTATGGTGGCCGCAACGGTTCGGAAATCTCCATTACCGAGGTCCTCGATTTCATTTCCTTCCACAACGGAACCGAACGTGTTGTGAAGAAAACTCCAATGCGACGCGTCTCGGCCGAGCAGGGAAGGCGTTCCGATATCGAGGTACGCGAGCCAGCGATGACCGAACTCCTGGCCGAGAATCGACAGGGAATTGTTCGTCCCCAGAAATACCTGCCGTGGATCCACTGGATAGCGGCTGAGATCGCCCATGTTCACCAGGACGGACAGTCTCTGCGGCGATCCAAATCCTGATCCGAAGTCGTAAGTGCCGGGACGCGTATTGATGATGCCGCGAATACTATTTCTTACCGGTAGGGCGAAAGCGAAAGCGTTATCAAGGCTGACGTTGAAATCAGCGAAGACAATCAGGCCATCGTATATGTCGGGATGTGTGCGATAGAAGATCTGTGCAACCTGAGCCAGATCGATCTCCTGAGTGGTTGCGAAGATTTCTGCCATGAGACCATGGACTGTTGCAGGCGTTAACTGGGCAGTGAAATCGAGGAGAGCGGGCACGGTATTTGCCGATTGGCCAGGTGCAATTCCAACCACGGCATTACCTGCGTCCAGTGCCCGGTAATTGAAACCGATCAGTCCGTTCGAATTCAGTACCACCTGAAACGTGTTGTGTCCGCGGCTGCCGCTCGATGTCCATTCCCCGACATCGGTCCATGTAAACAAAACACGATCCGGCAGCTTTTCGAGCGAGATTCTCGCGGGGGGCAGGGGATTCAGATCATCGAAAAGCGGCGCGATGCGGGGTGCGCCGGAAATGACGCGGCTCAAATTGCGTTCTGAAATTTCAACATCCGAAACCTTGAAGGTGAGGTTGCCATCCGAGTTCAGGAAGACGGATGTGTACGTCGTTCCATAAAAGACGAAAGGAAAGGGAAGCGACACTTGCGCCGAATCGTCGTCGCCAAGGCTCATTGTGGTGGCGGTCCCAGTGCCGTCGTCAAAAGTTCCCGGCTGTGTCACGACGGTATAGGCATCCGTGCCCGCGGGCGTAAATGTGATCGAACTGTTCGTCAGGTCCAACGGATTGGGCCGTGTGATGACCGTCCCATCATCCTCGAGTACTGCGACATTGCCGCGGTCCGATGTGACCGCCTCGACTGTGGAACCTAAAGCACGCGGCCTGTACTGCCGGTGATATTGATCCAGCGCGAGCTCCACGGCCGTTCGCTCAAGACTAGTGTTGCAGATGAATTGGTCGGGATTCTTGGAGGCCGGATTGGTCTCAGCGTGTGCGGCAGAAACAAACAGGACTACGAGGAGGACAAGGAAAAGGGTTCTTCGCCGCGGATGCGGATTACGCCGATGACCCGGATTATTCCAAATTTGAATCTGAGTCATCCGTGTAATCCGTGGCTAATACATTAGAAGATTCGCTATCTTGCCCAACCCGGTAGCCCGCCGGAGCGCCTCAGCTCCTCTTCAAGATCGGTGATTTTTTGCCTTGCCTGTTCGGCCTGCTTCCGCGCTGCGTCAAGTTCAGCCTGGGCGGCTGTGATTTCGGGGCCGATGCGATATTCGCGGTTGTATACGTCGCTTTGCCGAAGAAGCTGCATATTGAGATCCTTGATCTTGAGGTCGAGAAGCTGAACCTTGTCCTCGGTGCGCTTCACGTCGTCACGAGCTTTCTGGAAGGCCGCTCTCCAGTATTTTTCGTCCCGGCCCTTGTTATCGGTAGGTCCGGTTGGGGCTGGAGCGCCCTCCGGCTTTTTCGCCGGAGGCGCGGCAGTAGCAGGCGGCGCCTTTGAAGCCGACGATGCCGAAGGCGGCGGGATCGCCACCCCATTCGTATACACAGCCTTGCTTTGGACGTGACTTTGCCTCTCTCGTTCCTTGCGTGCGGCGTCTGCAATCGTTTGAGCGGATAAGTCCACTGAGAAAGAAATCAGAAGGGCGACTAAGGTTGCTCCAAATCCGAAATCCGAAATCCGTAGGGAGCGGCGAAGCCGCGACGAATTAAATCGAAAATTTCTCTTCATCGTTCCTACTTTTTTATTTGCGGCGCAGACTGACTCGAGACGACGTCGATCGCAGCAGGAGCGGTTTCCGGATCCGCGGTGGTTAAGACTGGATTTGTTTCGAACTGCTCGATGGGTTTGTCTTTATACACCTGCTGCATCAGTTCAAGCCATGCTGGCAAAGCGGCTTTGCCGCCGGTTTCTTTGTCACCTAGAGTTACTTTTTCGTCGAATCCGATCCAGACTCCGGCCACCAACGACGGTGTGTATCCAATGAACCATGCGTCCGTGAAGTCATTGGTTGTCCCGGTCTTTCCCGCGACGGGTCTCTTCAGTTCCTGCGCTTTGGTTGCGGTTCCGCCAACGCCGCGGACTGGTTCCTGCATGAGGTCGACCATGATTCGCGCGGTTTGAGCAGGGATGACGTCATGCAGCTTCGGCAGATTTTCTTCAAGAACGTTCCCATCGTAATCCGTGACGCGGCGTATCAACTGGGGTTCGACGCGAACGCCATCGTTGGGGAAGGTGGAATATGCGGACACCATTTCCACAAGAGTCACGTCGGCCGCTCCAAGAGCAATCGGCAGAACCGGCTCGATTTTCGATGTGATTCCAAATCTGCGCACATAGGGAATGAGGTTCAGCACGCCAAGTTTAGCAAGGGTTTTAACAGCCGGAATATTCCGTGATTGTGCGAAAGCACGGCGAATGGGGATAGTACCTGCATATTTTCCATCATAGTTGCCAGGCGAGTAATTGCCAAAGCTGACCGGAGCATCGACAATCAAGTCATCCGGACGCAGGCCGTTGTCCACCGCGGCAGCATAAACAAATGGCTTGAAAGACGAACCAGTCTGCCTTAAGGCCTGGGTTGCCCGATTGAATTTGCTCTCGTCGAAGTCGTATCCGCCGATCATGGCTTTGATCTCGCCGGTTTTGGGTTCAATCGCGACCAGGCCTCCCTGTACTTTCGGCTTCTGCTCGAGCGTGACTCCCACTTTGAGGTCCGCAGAGCTCATAGAACGAATCATGAACAACGCAACGTCGCCGCGATTCAGAATGTCCGATGCGGACTTGGCGCGCGTCCAGGCGATGTCCTCGGGTGTGAGCTGGGCCTGATAATTCGCGATTTTTACGGTGGCGCCGGTGGACGTCAGATCGAGAATGACGCCGGGAACGATGTCGTTAGTCCGAATCGGCAGCTTCCAGTCGGGCAGCTCAGCCGCATAAAGGTCCGTCACGCCTTCGTTCAGGAGGTTACGCTCCGCGCCGTGCCAGCCGTGGCGCTTGTCATACTCGCGCAAGGCCTGCCGGACCGCGGCATTGGCGGCCTTTTGCATATTCACATTCAGTGTCGAGTACACCTTCAGACCGCCTTCGTGGACGGCGAACGTGCCGTAGGTCTTCTCGAGATAGCGACGCAGCTCTTCAACAAAGTAGGGGGCAAGCTCGTCAGGACGTTTCTTGGGAGCCAGCTGAATGGGATGCGACTTTGCTTCTTCGCCCTCAGCGACGGTGATTTTCTTCTCTGCGACCATTCGATCGATGGCGTAATTCCGGCGCATGAGCGCGCGTTCGGGATGCGTTATTGGCGAATAATTGATTGGTGAGCGGGGCAGCGCGGCCAACAAGGCAGCCTCTTCGATGTTCAGGTCTTTCAGGTCTTTATTGAAATAATACTCGGCTGCTGCCGCGAATCCGTACTGGCCATGTCCCATGAAGTGAAGATTGCAGTACAGGGTGAAGATCTGCGGCTTGGTGTAGTAACGCTCGATCTGAATCGACAGCATCGCTTCCTGAATTTTCCGCCGGAAGCTCCTCTCTGGGGTCAGAAACAGGTTCTTGCTCAGTTGCTGGGTCAGCGTACTTCCGCCTTCGACCACACGGCCCGCCATAAGGTTTTTCAATCCGGCCCTGGCAATGCCATAAAAATCGATTCCCCAATGTTCGTAGAAATTCTGGTCTTCCACCGAGATAATGGCGTCTTTGACCACTTGGGGAATCTGGTCCCACGTGACAACGATCCGGCGTTCCAACGCGAAAGAGCCAATTACCTGACCGTCGTCTCCAAAAACTTCCGTGATGAGGCTGGGGCGGTAGTCTTCCAGCGAACTCACCTGCGGCAGATCGCTGTTGTAGACGAATAGCACTCCTGCTGTGGAACCCAGTGCGATAGAAAGACACAAAAGGAACACGAAAACCAGCGAGCCCAGATACCGTTTTAGCTGCATTTTCATACCGTTCACATTATATCAGGCATGCAAGTGCAAGTTTGATTCCATCCAGGGATCAGGGGGGTCAGGGCCCAGGGTTGATCCCTGGCCCCTCTTCAAGATCCCACCTTCAGCACTGCGAGAAACGCCTCCTGGGGTATATCCACCTTGCCAACCCGCTTCATGCGTTTTTTACCTTCTTTTTGTTTTTCGAGCAGTTTCCGTTTCCGGGTGATATCACCGCCGTAACACTTGGCCAGTACGTTCTTGCGGATGGCGGGGATCGTTTCGCGGGCGATAACCCGGTTTCCAATGGAGGCTTGAATCGCCACTTCGAACATCTGACGCGGAATGAGCTCCTTCATTTTTTCGACCAGAGCCTTGCCGCGGGCGTATGCAAAGTCCCGATAAACGATCCAGGAGAGAGCGTCCACGGGCTCGCCGCCGACAAGAATGTCCAACCGAACAAGGTCCGAGGTGCGATATCCAGCCAGGTGATAGTCGAACGAAGCATAGCCGCGTGATATTGACTTCAACCGGTCATAGAAGTCCAGCACGATTTCATTTAGTGGCATCTCATACGTGAACAGCACGCGCCCTGGCGCCACGTATTCGAATCCCTTTTGGGCGCCCCGCTTTTCTTCGACCAGCTTTAGAATCGGGCCGACAAATTCGTCGGTGCTCAGGATGAGCGCAGTGATTATCGGTTCCTCGATCTGGGCGATCAATTGCGGGTCGGGGAACTTGGTCGGATTATCGATTTCGGTCACTTCGCCACTGGTCTTCGTGACTCGATACCGCACGCCGGGCGCTGTCGTAATTAGCGAAAGTTGAAACTCCCGCTCCAGGCGCTCCTGAATGATTTCCATGTGGAGAAGTCCAAGAAATCCGCAACGAAAGCCGAAGCCCAGCGCCGTGGAGGTTTCGGGCTCATAGAAAAACGAAGAGTCATTAAGCCGGAGCTTTTCGAGCGCGTCCCGCAGAGCCTCATATTGATTCGGTTCGACCGGATATAGGCCGGCGAAAACCATGGGCTTGATTTCCTGAAAGCCGGGAAAGGCTGAAGCGGTGGGTCTGTCGTGCTCCGTGATGGTGTCGCCGATCTTGGTATCGGCCACCACCTTGATGTTCGCTACGATGTAGCCGACTTCGCCGGCGGAGAGCCTGTCAATTTCTTTCATTTTCGGCGTCAGCACTCCAACGCTATCGACCTGATAAACCTGTCCGTTGGACATCAAGCGGATCTTCATTCCCTTGTGGACTTCACCATCGATAAGGCGGACAAGGATCAAAACTCCACGATAGATGTCGAACCAGGAGTCAAACAGCAGGGCTTTGAGCGGCGCATCCGGATCGCCCTTCGGTGCGGGAATCCGGTGCACGATCGCTTCAAGAACTTCTTCAATGCCCTGGCCATATTTTGCACTAATGAGCAGGGCGTCTTCAGGATTCATGCCGATGATCGAATGTAGTTGTTCGCGAACCCGATCGATTTCCGAACCGGGTAGATCGATTTTGTTGATGATCGGCAGGATGTCGAGATGATGATCCAGCGCCAGATATGTATTTGCAAGTGTCTGTGCCTCAACGCCCTGGGAGGCGTCCACAATCAGAAGCGCGCCTTCGCACGCGGCGAGGCTGCGCGAAACTTCGTAGCTGAAATCCACATGCCCAGGGGTATCGATCAAATTGAGGATGTAATCCGTTCCGTCGCGCCCGTGATAGTTCAGGCGCACGGCTTTGGCCTTGATCGTTATGCCACGCTCACGTTCGAGTTCCATCGCGTCCAGAACCTGGGCCGACATTTCGCGCTTGGTCAGCGCGCCTGTCAGCTCGAGCAGGCGGTCGGCGAGCGTCGACTTGCCATGATCGATATGAGCGATGATGGAGAAGTTACGGATGTGAGATAGAGGCATAAAAAAATTTCGGATTTCGGATATCGGATTTCAGATTTGAGGAAATTAGGACGGCTCCCTAAATCCGAAATCCGCAATCCGAAATTCCCACTCTTACCGATCGCGAGCCAGCATTGCCGCTCCGATCACACCGGCATCCGGCCACAGTTTTGATTGTACTATCTGGCAGTCGCGGTAGGACGAAGGGAACGAGCGTAAGGCGGCAGTATACTTCGCGCTGCGCAACAGCAAATCTCCCGATGCCAGGACTCCGCCACCGATGACGATCATCTCGAGATTGAGAAGATTGATTAGGTTGGCGCACGCAATACCGAGACATTCTCCGGTTTCCACAAAGATTTCCTGCGCGGTTTGGTCTCCACGCGCGGCAACCTCGTAAATCAGTTCAGAGGTGAGCGGCCCCCCGACCTCATGAAGCAGGCTGCGGGGCACCTCTTTCATCTTCTCTTGTGCAGTGGCGACGATTCCCGTCGCGGACACGATGGTTTCCAGGCAGCCACGGTTTCCGCAACTGCAACCACGGCCGTTGGGATGGATCGTGGTGTGCCCGAACTCACCCCCATAACCCGAGGTGCCGGTAAACAGTTTGCCACTTAAGATCAGACCCGAGCCAAGTCCAGTCCCAAGTGTGAGATAGGCCATATGTTGGATGCCCGTGCCAGCACCGCATACGAATTCCGCGTATGCGCCGGCATTCGCATCGTTTTCACTGACCACTGGGATGTGGACCTGATCCGCCACTAGATCCTCTAAATTGACATTGTTGAGACATCGAATATGGGGTGACGTTTCGACGATGTGAGTCTTGGAGGATCGTAGCCCGGGAACACCGATCCCGATCCGCTCGACCGCCGCGGATTTTTGAAAATCGCGGATCAGTTCTGTTAGGTTGGAAAGAAAGCCGTTCAGGTCCTCGGTGACCGTGGGCGCTTTGCGTGATTCCAGGATTTGGCCAGTCTCGTTGACGAGACCAGCCTTGATGGTCGTACCCCCAATGTCGAGCCCGATGTATCGCATAAACCTTGTCACTATAGCAAACTGCGGGGGGTGCTGGTGGGCCCCGCGTTAAGAATATGGCGATCGTCACGATTTCACGCCTGACAGGAAGCGGCGGCCGCGAGATTGCGACAGCGACTGCGCAGGCGTTGGACTTTCAGTTCATTGACCGCAAGGCGATGGACGTCGTGATCGATCAGCAATTTCCGGTTCGGACAGAGCGGCTGTCGCGAATCAAGAAAGACCGCAGGGTATATGACGAGATGGTGCGGTCCGCGATCGCCGAACTCGCCGCATCGCACAACGTGGTGATTTTGGGCAGCGGCGCTCAGTTCCTGTTCGCCAAGGTTGCCGCCTCGCTTCATGTACAGATCGTCGCCCCCTTGCCTTACCGGATTGCGCGGGTCATGCGGCTCGCGCGGGTGGATCGCGTAGCCGCCGAGAAAATCATTGAAGAGCGGGATCATTCGAAGGAAATCTTGATTCGTTCTCTCTACGCCAAGGATTGGCGCGATCCCGCCCACTACGATCTGGTCTTGAACCTCGATCACTTTTCGAACGAAATAGCCGTTGAGATCATCGTGAAGGCCGCTCAAGCCAAAGGTATTGAGGCAAAGCGCGTCGAACTGCCGCCGCAGTTGCGCGAGGACATCCTGACGACCAAACTGGATGTCGCGCAAATGGCCGACCTCGAACCCGTCGAAGACCGGCTGCCGGAATTCGCCCACCCGAGCGAACGCGAGTTCGCGCGGGTTATGGATTTCTATCGCATCCGCTGGGAATACGAGCCGAAGACGTTCCCAATCGAATGGGACGAAAACAAGAACGTCATCTCCGCATTCACGCCTGATTTCTACTTGCCCGACCTCGACCTCTTCATCGAGCTCACCACCATGAAGCAAAGCCTGGTTACTAAGAAAAATCGCAAGGTCCGCCTGCTGCGGGAACTTTATCCCGATGTCAACATCAAGATTCTCTACGAACGCGACTACAAGAATCTGATCTGGAAATACGGATTAAGCGGAGACGACGGAAACGTTGACAATGGCGGGAACGGTCTACGGAGCCCGAGTCTCAAATGAAAAGGTCCCGAGTAACCTCTGGTCTGTCGTCAAATTCCGTCGTGCGACGGATGTCCATCTCGTCCTACGTTTTTTTGTCCCGCCTTGACGCTTTTGGTGTTCGGACTGGCGTCCGTTCGTCAGAAGCTGCATCGTGTTTCCACAATGCTCAGCAAGTCCAGTAACAAACTGTCTCGGTACTTTCTAGGGTACGTCAACAACAGCCTGTTCCGCATTCCGAGTCCAACCTTGACTGAAGACCCGATCTCTCGGGACCTGAGTTTGAGTCTACTACTCTTCGCTTTTGTGTCAACACGGAATTTTTGACAAACTGAGCGGAGGAGACACAAGAACATGCCGGACGATGTCGTTGAGGTGCTCTTCACCGAAGACCAGATCCGAACCCGTGTACAGGATCTCGCACATCAGATTTCCGAGGATTACAAAGATCGCCGGCTCGTCCTTGTTTCCATCCTGCGCGGCTCCGTGTTCTTTGCGACGGATTTGGCGCGCCAAATTGAATTGCCGCTGTCGATGGATTTCCTCTCCATTTCGAGCTACGGCGAAGGCAGCGAGGGCGTCGTTCGAATTACGAAAGACCTTGAAGAAAATATCGCGGGCAAAGACGTGCTGGTCATCGAGGACATCATCGATACGGGTTTCACGTTGAAATATCTGCTGCGCACTTTGGGCGGGCGCAACCCGAAGTCACTCGAGGTCTGCACGCTACTGGACAGAAGAGCGCGGCGAATCATCGATCTCGAACTCAAATATGTCGGTTTTGAAATTCCAGACAAGTTCGTGATTGGTTACGGACTGGACTACCGGCAGCGCTATCGCAATCTTCCCTATATTGGCGTAGTTAAACCCTAGCAGCCCTTGAGGCTGTTGTTGTCGAATGGCAACGGGAGAAGATCAGCAAGGCGATGTTGTTGATCGATGCCCTTGAGCGAGTGCAGGTGAACCACGATATCTCCACAATATTCCCAGAGTAGTTGCCGGCATGCGCCGCAAGGAGAAGTGATAATCGCAGCGCTGGTCACGACCGCGATTTGACGAAATTCGCGAACACCTTCGCTCAGTGCTTTCCAGAGTGCGACGCGTTCCGCACATACAGTCAGTCCATATGAAGCGTTTTCGATATTGCAACCCGTATAGATGCGGCCGTCTCGTGTTTCAAGCGCGGCGCCAACCTTGAATCCGGAATAAGGCGCGAGAGCTTGTTCGCGAGCGGCGGTAGCTTTGGCTATGAGTTCAAGGCTCATATGTTTCGAAGAAGCGCTGGAGGAGCGAGCCCAGATCGGCATTCAACTCTGCCGCTGACGCGAGCACCTCATCATGGTTGATGGCTTTGCCTGACATTCCCGCTGCAACGTTCGCCAGCATCGATAGACCTCCGACCTTGACTCCCATGTGTTTGGCCACGATCGCTTCAGGAACCGTGGACATACCCACAGCATCAGCGCCGATCGTGCGCAGGTATTGAATTTCAGCTGGCGTTTCGTACGTAGGACCGGCCATCGCCGCGTAAACACCTTCGCACAATGAAATGCCGCAGTATTCACCAGCCGCTTTGAGCTTCTGCCGGAGCTGAAAATCATAAACTGCGGTTAGGTCGACGAAACGTGGCCCCCATCGGTCTTCATTGGGTCCGCTCAACGGATTGGCAGTCATGAGATTGATATGATCCGTGATGATCATGAGGTGGCCACGTATGAATGCAGGATTGATGGCGCCCGACGCATTGGTCACGATCAAGGTATGAACCCCGAGCCGGCCGATGACTCGCGTGCAGAATGTCACGTCATCCATCGTATTGCCTTCGTAATAGTGCACCCGGCCCTCGAAGACGACGACGGAGAGATTATTGCCGGCTTTTCCATAAACAACCTGGCCGCGATGTCCAGGAACTTTTGGAACAGGAAAGTGGGGTATGGAGAGGTAATGAATGCGAGTCGGTCCGGAGAGGATCTCGTCCACCGCCGACAAACCGCTTCCCATAATGACGGCAATCTCCGGAGCAGCGCCTATTTTGTCCAACAGGTAGCTCTTAGCCCGTTCGACGAATTCAAATTTCATTTCTCATCCTTCCAACACCGCGTGGATCAACGGACGGCTCTTTGCAGGCCGCGCCTGGATCTCGAAGGCTTGTTCAATGAGTGTCACGGCGTTGCGCAGCCGTTTTTGATCATTCCAATGAACCTGACAAAGCACGTCGCCTCGCTTTACACGGTCCCCGAGCTTCTTCTCCACGTAGAGGCCAACGGCAGGATCGATGACATCGTCCGCGCGGTTGCGGCCTGCGCCCAGTGCATTGGATGCCAACCCGAGGAGCTTGGCGTCGCATCGTGTGACGAATCCACCAACTCTAGCGTGAAACTCACGAACGTGAGCGGCCTTTGGCAGAAGACCGGGAGCATCGATGACAGCTTCGTTCCCTCCCTGTGCCCGTATCATCTCGCGAAACTTCTTTGCCGCCTCGCCTTTTGAGACCGCTTCATGAGCCAGTTTTGACGCCCCTTCCACAGATTTTGCCCGGCCACCCAACCGGATCATGTGCGCCACCAAGGCCATCGAAACGGTTTCAAGGTCCTCTGGTGTTTTGCCGTTCAGGAACTCGATGCACTCCCGAATTTCAAGTGCGTTTCCGACCGCACGGCCCAACGGCTGTTCCATATCCGTGATCAATACAACGATTTTTGTTTTCATCGAGCGGCATACATCCACAATGGATTGAGCGAGCGCGGAGGCCTTCTTCAAAGTTGGCATGAAGGCGCCGGACCCGGCCTTTACATCGATGACGAGTCCGTCAATTCTTTCGGCCAGTTTCTTGCTGAGAATACTCGCCGTGATCAGAGGAATGGATTCTACCGTCGCGGTCACGTCTCGCAGGGCATAGATTTTGCGGTCCGCGGGAGCAAGGTCTTCGGTTTGTCCCATCAGCACCGCGCCAGTGCTCTTGAGGATTTTGACGATTTCTGCCGGCGAAGGCTTCGGGTTGAAACCGGGTATCGATTGCAACTTGTCGAGTGTTCCCCCCGTGTGACCCAAGGCCCGGCCTGTAATCATTGGAACCGTGACGCCGCAGGCCGCAGCAATAGGCGCGACAAGCAATGAGGTCTTGTCGCCCACACCGCCGGTGCTGTGTTTGTCAACTTTCTTGCCGGCGATTGAAGAAAGATCCAGAACCTTTCCGGAGTCCCGCATCTCACGCGTCAGAGCCAGCGTTTCCTGGTTCGTCATCCCGTTCAGGTATACGGCCATCAACCATGCCGACACCTGGTAATCGGCAACTTGCGCCGACATGTATCCACGAATGAAGGATGCGATTTCGTCTCGAGTGAGTACGCCACGGTCTCTCTTCTTCTGGATAACCTCGCGAGGAGTCATTGGCCTTCTCAGTTTGGCGCGCGGATCACGATTGCGGGTCGGGCGATTCCCCTCTGCCACAGGCTGAGCATGTCCCACAAGTTCGGTGCTGGACACGGGGGGAGTGACAACGGATTCCCCCCTGGAACAGGACGGGGTGGCTGCGCCATCAGGAAAATGCCGCCAAGCCCCCTTAAAGGCGCAGACGGGGTGGTCATTTCATCAGATGAGATGTTTCGAAACGGATTCCAAACACGTTTCGAGGACTGACCACCCCGTCCGCGCCAACTTTGGTGGCCTTGGCATCATCTTCTTGATGGCGCGGCCACCCCTCCTTTGCAAGGAGGGGACTACGTTCTTGTTCAACATTCGTCCCACACCCCCCGTGTCTATCAGCACTTCAGCATTTGCCCACTCAAAAACCTGAATTCTTCGTTGAATCCGCAATGGCCGGTCCCCAAACGCCGGCTCTTGGCGCCGGCAATGGCTCACCGCTCTCCAGCCAGGCGGTATACCAGAAATTGCCCAGCATTGTGGCCGCGCGGGCAATTTCGGTCGCGATGAAGTCTGTACCCTTCGGACGTGGTTGTTCGGGATTGAACTCGCCGGTCTTTTCGAGTTCATACAACGGTTCGAGCTCAGCGAAGCCTTGAGTCAGATACTGCTTGATCTCACCAAAGACGTCCTTGAGACGCTGAGGAGGTTGAACTTTGGGTTTAACAGCCGCGATTTCGATTGCGGTATCTACGTACGCGCCCTCATATCGGCTGTGCAACCGGCGATCTTTTGTATAGGTCTTCGGATTTGGTGTTTTGTCCGCCCACCCGTTGTAGTGAATGCTCAGATGAAGGGGTTGTGAGCCGTCGCCTACATAGTGTCCCATAACACCGGCATAGAATACGGCGTTGGCTCGGGCGGACTCACGATCTGCCGGGGTTTTGGCGTTACGCCAGAATCGAAAGGCATTCACCAGGCGGCCATAGTTTTCGACAATCGCGTAGGGAAGAAATCCGACCCTGGCAAGCTCGATTTTCCTGGCCGCGAGTTTCTCCATGAACGAATACCGGTCGGGTTCGATGGTGGCAATGGCCCCCCAGCGTTCAGAGTCGAAAAAGTGGTCAGGCGCGAACCCGATGGTCATTGGCGTTTGTCCCTCCCTGCGCCAACGGTCCGGCTCGAATCCGTTGTAAATGAGCTGCTCACGACTCGCGTTCATAAATTCCGGCAACCTCGAAGCTGCCGTCTCGATGGCCAGCCGATTGATCATAAGATGACCCTTCTGTTCCCAAGCCCCGGCGGCGACCGGCACAGTCAGAAGGAGCAAGCTGGTGAGAACACTTCGCATAGCGCCGAAATTCTAACACCATTTCAGAGGCGTATAATCAAAGTATGGTTATATCCATTGGCCAGGTTTCGCTGGAGACCGAGCGCGGGGATATCAGTCAGGCCAGGGTTGACGCTGTCGTCAACGCGGCAAATAACCACCTCTGGATGGGTGCGGGTGTAGCGGGAGCCTTGAAGCGTGCTGGAGGCGCAGAGATTGAACGGGAAGCTGTAGCGAAAGGACCCGTTGCAATCGGGGAAGCCGTCGTTACCACAGGCGGGGAGCTCTACGCTAAATATGTCATTCATGCCGCAGTCATGGGCCAGGATCTTCGTACAGACCAATCGAAAATCAGTACAGCGACAAGAAATGCGCTTTCACAGGCGCGCGAGTTGAGCATTGGCAGCATCGCATTTCCAGCGCTCGGTACGGGTGTCGGCGGCTTTCTGCCGGAGCTCGCGGCCGATGCGATGATCAGTGAATGTGTGTCGTTCATTAACGGCGGCTCGGCGCCATCGTTGAAGAGGATCGTTTTCGTCCTCTTCTCCGATGATGTCCTCAATGCCTTCGAGAAGCGACTCCATGGAAGAAATTGAAATCAAATTTGTCGTAAGAGATACCAAGGCGATCACGGAGAAGCTGCGCAAACTGGGTTTCCGGATTGCTGTCGGCCGGCATCGCGAGAAGAATTTTCTTTTTGACGATGCGTCCGAAAGTCTGCGGAAGCAGGGCAAACTCCTGCGCATCCGCAAGACGCCATCCGCTCAGACTCTCACCTACAAGGGACCTATCTCAGCCGTTTCGAAGTTGAAACACCGCGAAGAAATCGAATGCCGGATAGAGGATGCCGACGTGTTGCAGCGCATCTTCGAGCAAGTGGGTTTTAAAGTGGGGACGGAGTACTCCAAATATCGAACTGTCTTTGAAAAAGACGATTTCAACATTTCGCTGGATGAAACCGAGGCCGGGAATTACCTCGAGGTCGAAGGCCCTTCCGATGAGGAGATTATCAAGTTGGGTGAGAAGCTCGGCTATTCAGAACAGGACTTTGTCCGTCGAACCTATGCAGAGCTAATCGGTGAGAGGAGACATCAATGAGTAGCGAGCAAGATCTGCCCAATAAGGAGCCCTTGGAAATTGTTGCTGTGTGCGGACCCACTGAAGCACAAATGATTGAAGAAGTGCTCAATAACAATGGCATCGACTGCACGCTACAGGGTGATGTGGCGTCAACTCCGTGGCCCGGCACCGACCTGGAAGAAGTGCGCGTATGGGTCAAACACGAGGACGCTCCAAGAGCCCAGGAACTCGTTGATGGGTTCTTTACACCGGTCGGCAAAGATGAGCTTGAGGAGGGGGAATCGGAGCTCGGCGTGGAGGATCCTGACGAGCCCGGAGGATTTACGGTGTGAAGAAGGTGAACGCCGGCTAAAGCCCGCGACTACATGTGGGCCGAAACCTTTGAGCATGCATGTAGTCGCGGGCTTTAGCCCACGTTCACTTCAGGGTATACTCTTTGACTATGGACAGCTTCACTGTAGCAGTTGTAGCGGGCGATATCATCATGTGTTTGGCGTTTATCGCGCTGATTGTACTGGACAAGAAACGTCAGCTCGCCGCGCCTGTTGAACCTGTGAAACCTACCGGAAAACGACGGGCCTGATGCGTGCCGCTTCGTATTCGTCTTTCTCGAGATAGTTGTATCTCGAAAGCCGGCTCAGGATATCGGCTTTCCTCTTTTCCAGATACTTGAGGTTGCGGGCCGGTGTGTATCGCCGTGGATTCGGTATCATCGCCGCGAGTATCGCTGCCTCTTCAGGCAGGAGTTCCGAAGCGGACTTGCCGAAATAGCTTCGCGCTGCGGGTTCGATACCGTAGATCCGGTCTCCCCACTCGATGACATTCAGATAAATTTCAAAAATCCGCTGCTTCGATAGATCTCGCTCCATTTCCTGAGCGATAAAAAATTCACGAATCTTCCGTAGCGGATTACGAGAAGTCGAGAGATACAGATTCTTGGCCAATTGTTGCGTGATGGTGCTTGCACCGCGCGCAAACCGTTTGTCGCGCCAGTTCCTCTTCGCAGACTCCTTCAATTGTTCCAGGTCGTACCCGGAATGTTGGAAGAATGCGCTGTCTTCTGCAATCAGTACTGCATTACGGAGATGCGGTGAGACGTTGTTATACGACACCCATGCTCGAAGCGGCTGAACCCTTCTGTGATTCTCATTGGCTCTCTGCTCCATTAATGCAGTCGTTGCGGGGTTGTGCGACCTGAGCGATTCCACGTCTGGAAGGGTAAGCAGGATGTACCCTATATACGAGACGGCCAGGAAGAAGAGCAGCGACCCTATGACCAGTAATCTCTTCATCGAACCTAAGGATAATACAGGCGTCTGGCGAGTCGGTACAAGTGGATGGAGTTATCCGCCGCAGACCGGCCCGGGATCCTGGACCGGCGTGTTCTATCCGCTGTCGAAGACCGACGAATTGAAGTTTTATTCGAGATACTTTAACGCTGTCGAAATCAATTCCACGTTTTACCGTCCCTGCCATCCCAAAACCGCCGAAAGCTGGGTGCGGCGCACTCCGGATGATTTCGAGTTCACCGTCAAGGCCTGGCAGCAATTCACCCACAAGAAGGGGGATTGGACGCCTGCCGAAGTTGAAGAGTTCAAGTCCGGCATACTGCCTCTGATGGAGGCAGACAAACTCGGATGCATACTGTTTCAATTTCCTGCAAGCTTCAGACACACGCCGGAGACGATGGATCAACTCAAGTCCTTACTCGAGCTGTTCGCCGAGTACCCGAAGGCCGTCGAGCTGCGGCATCGATCCTGGGGGGATGCTCTGCCAACGCTTCAAGCATTCGATTCCGTGCCCGCGTTTATCGATGAGCCGAAGTTCAAAGATTCGATCCGCCAGGATATCGAAATTGTGGGCGGCCGGCTTCTCTACCTGAGATTCCACGGCCGGAAGTTCGACAAATGGTGGCGGCACGAACATCGCAGCGAGCGATACGATTATTTGTATAGAGCGGAAGAAATTGAGCCCTATGCGATTCGCTTGAAGTCGATCCTCGAGAGCAAAGATATCCAGCGAGCATATATCTTCTTCAACAACCACCCCGGCGCAAAAGCGGTTGCGAATGCAGTAATAATGCGGGCCCAATTGGATGTTCCAGTGACAGCAGAATTGCCGGAGAAATTTCTTGAGACTTTTCCGGAAGTGAGGAATGTGGACTGATTTCGTAGTTGCGGGCTCATGCCCGCGACTACGAGCGGCCCTTTAATTGATCTTTGATTTCGTCGAGCTTCCGTTCGAGCCTCTTCTGGCGGGAAGCCATGAGCCATGTATAAAGGATGATGGCGAAAAAAACAGCGCTGAGCGCCACGACGACGTTATTCATGGGCGAACACGACCTGTTTCAGGTAGTCGATTTCCTCTTCAACTTTTGCGATAGCGAGCCGCCTGTCGAGAAGATAAGCATACAAGAAGCCAAAAGCGATGAATGATATGGTGAGTGTCGTGCCCATCTCCGGATCCACTCCACCACCAGCCGGGCCTAAAACCGGTTGGGGATGTTGCGTGGGAAACATATATATCGCGAAATAATTGAACGGGACATCGACCATCCCCAGGAGCCCGAACACGGAGGACAGTTTTGCCCTCTTCTCCCGGTCCGGCAAATAGGCGCGCAGCATGAAATACGCAATGAAAATCAAATCCAGAACCAATTGAAGCGTCAGTCTCGCGTCAAACGTCCACCAGATTCCCCACACCGGCTTGGCCCAGATCATGCCGGTCACAATCTGCGCGGACACAAAGACCACTCCCAATTCCGCCGCACATGCGCCGAAACGCTCCCATTTCAGATCATGCTTGAGCAGAAACATCAGGGATCCCATGAACAGCAGAAAGGCCGACAGGTAGCCTCCCGTTGCCAGCGGAACGTGGAAATAGAAGATCCGCTGAATGTTTCCCATGGTGACTTCGGTCGGCGCATAGAAAAAGATCATGTACAGCGTGGGAATCATTGTTGCGAGTGAAAGTACTGCGAGAACCTTCGACCTCATCTCATTCCTCCACGGCAAACTCGAATACGAGATAGGACACGGTCAGGTAGACAATACTAAACCCGGCCAAAAGGTACAGCCAAGAGGAGATTTCCGCTGTTTCGCCAGTCAGCACCCGGCCTGTTGCGTCTACTGCAGCAATCACGACAGGCACAGTTAAGGGGATCTGTAAGACTGGCAGCATGACTTCTTTCATCCGCGTGCTTGCGGAGATTGTCGACAGGATCGTGCCGACGGAAGCGATGGCGAGTGTTGCAAGAGCCGCAATGGCGGCGATCTCCAAAAATTGCACGTTGAATTTCAGGTTGTTGAAAATGACGAAAACAGGCAGGATCACCAGTTCGGCGATGATCATGAAAGTGAAATTGCTGGCCACCTTTCCGAGGTAGATATCCCCTCGGCTCAGTGGTGCCAGTAGAAGACCCTGTAAACAGTCGTTGTCGATTTCCATCGCGAGCGACCGGTTCAACCCGAGAATGGCCGCGAAAGAAATGGCAACCCAGAGGGTTCCCGGCGCGATCAATGCTCTCTCGAGGCTGCTGGGCTCGAAAGCGAAGTTGAAAATCACGAGAACCAGGACGCCGAACATCGTTGTAGAGCTGAGCGATTCCTTGCTCCGCATCTCAATGACGATATCTTTAAAGACAATTGCAGCCACCGGCTTCATCGCGGCACTCCCATCCGGACGTACTGGCCGTACGCTTCGCGGATACCTGGGTCTTTCGCATCACCGGCGAACACAATCTTTCCGCGATCGATAATGGCGGCGCGGGTTGCGGCGCGCAGACCCTGCTCGAGATCATGGGTCGTAAGGACGACCGTCTTACCGTGAGCCACTGCTTCATCGAGCATCTGATTGAGCATTTCCACCGCGTTCGCGTCCAGGCCGGTATACGGCTCGTCCAGCAGCATGAGCGACGGATCGTGAAGCATGACGCGCGCTAAGCCCAGGCGTTGGTGCAAGCCGCGCGAGAACGCTCGGGTGGGGTCCGATGCCCGGCGTTCGAGGCCCACACGCTCAAGGAGCTTCTGAATGCGGTCCTCGGAGTCCGGCATTCCGTATAGGCGGCCGAAGAACCGCAGATTCTCGACTGGATTCAAGTCCCGGTAGAGATACGTGTTGTGCGAGAGAAATCCGATGTGGCGCCGAGCCCTTTCCGGTTCCTGATGGATATCAATCCCCTCGATGCGGAGCTTTCCATGTGTGGGGCGCACCAGCGTTGCTGCAATTTTGAGAAATGTCGTCTTGCCTGCGCCGTTCCGGCCGAACAGTGTGAGAAACTCGCCACGCTTGACACTCAGCGTGAGGCCGCTAAGCGCCATGAAATGTCCAAACGTTTTGCGGATGTCTTCCGATTCCAGTGCCAGTGTGTGGGCCATGGGAGTTAGCCGCCAATTACGCCAATTGCGCCAACGCCATTCGCGCAACTGGCGTAATTCGCGGCCGAAAGCGTTATGACCGAGGAACCAATTTCTCGAGCACCTTCGACAGGTGAAACTTGAGATCCTTCAGGTCCTGCTTGTATTTCTTCTCGGCGATGCTGCCCGCTTCCTTTTGTGCTTCCAGATCCGCAATCTGATCAAGCAGCTCGTCCTTGCGGCGGACGATTTCTTCCCGCCCCTTTTTCCGCGCGCGAGCCTCTCTTTGCAGTTGCAGCGAATAGCTGATGGCCCACCCGAGAAACGATCCTGTAGCGAGGATAATAAACCACGTGTGGGCACCCATCGCGTTGGGCACTTCTATCGGTCTGGCATCTTCCTGCAAGAGCAGCAGCAGTAGCAGGTTCATCAATGCTTCAGCTTAGCCCCACACTCTGCACAAAACTTGTTTGCGATTGGATTCTTGGAACTGCAGGAAGGACAAACGGCAGACTGAACAGCGCCCGGTTTGTTCTTGCGTGCCGAGACTTCACGGCGAATGAGCGCATCGAGATCCTTTGAGGACTCGATCTCATCGATCTGGTGGAAGACCAGCGCAGCTTCAGCGCTCATCTCGCCCCGAATTTTCCGATAATCCTCTTCGGACAACTTGCCGCATTTGTATTCAAAGTCGAGATCCTGGATATTGCCCAGGACCACTTCTTTTTTCCGCTGGAGCAGGTCCCATTGGGTTTCTTCGATGATGGCGGACTCGAGCGTGTCGTCCTTTCGGAACAGCGGCCTGCAGACCGCCGCGAGTATAGCGGCACTGAGGACGCCGCAGAACAAGTAAAGCATTTAGTCTTCCGGACTGTAATTCTTGAGTTCTTCTTCGACTTGACGCTGATACTTCGCCGTATCCACATCGGCGCCCGGAGCAGCCGCGACCCATCTGGCTCTGAACCGGCGCGCGAAATAGACAACCAGAATCGCTCCAATGGCCAGCGCGACAAAGGGCATGGCCCACGCGGTGAGATTGAATCCGGAGGTAGGCGGCGCCGAGAGCACGGTCATCCCGTACTTCTGGACAAAGTAGGACACAATAGATTCGTCGCTCTTGCCCTGATCGATCTCGCCGGCTAACTCCGCAAGCATTGGGCCCGAGCTTGGACAATTGATGTGATTGCAGCCGGTAAGAAGCTGATTGCAACTACAGATGCATATGAACCTCTGGCCGAGCTCTTTGACGCGCTCACGGTCAGCCGCCAGCGAAACAGGAGTCGTGGCGAGTAGAAGGAGGAATATTAGCCTGTTAAACCTTAGCTTCAACTTCTTTCCGTTCCTCTGATTGATCTGCTCGGGGACGCTTCCTCGAGACAGCCTTCTTATTCGGCAGCAGTGCGATCAATGTGCCCAGGCCGAGCACAATACCGCCGATCCAAACCCACATGACCAGCGGGTTGTAATACACCTGAATGATCGCTTTCTTTCCGTCACGCGTACCACCGGCGAAGACCACATACACGTCCTCTTTGAGTGTCGACCAGATTGAAACTTCCGTGGTGGGCTGGTTGCTCGCCTTATAAACACGACGTTCAGGATACAGTACGGCGACTTTCCTGCCGTCCTCAAAGAGACTGACGCTTGCCTTCTGCGACGAGTAATTCGGAGTATCTTCCACACCCAGCTTGTCAACGCGAAGCACGTACTGCCGCATCGCAATCGTGTCGCCGATCGCGGCTTCGCTCGATGTATCAGTCGTAAACGCCTGTCCGGCCCAGCCGATGAACAGCAGGACAAAACCAAGATGCGCGACATAGCCACCATATCGACGCGTGTTGCGCAGCGTTAGATTCACCACCGCTTCAAGAAAGTTCTCACCGGTTCCTGAGCTCCGGGCTTTCGCTCCCTTGTAAAACTCCCTGATGACTGTAACGGCGACGAAGACGGACACGACCAGCGCGCCCAACGCATAGAAGGAAGACGTGAAACTGTATCCAAGGACCTTCTGGAGGATGGACTGTCCTACCTCTTCGGGCGCCTTCAGGACCGGGCGGCCAACGCCACGGATGAACAGGCCGGCGCCTGCCGCCAGTGCGATACCGGCCGGCCACAGGAAGTTCCGTTTCAGGCTATTCGTTGAAGCCTTCCGCCAAGCGAGCAACGGGCCGACGCCAGTCAAAAACATCAGCAGAATTGCGATCGGAACATTCACCTTATTGAAGAATGGTGCGGATACCGTGATCTTGACGCCCTTTACGGCTTCCGAAATCACCGGAAACATCGTGCCCCAGAAAACTGCAAAACAGGCCGCAAGCAGAATCAGGTTGTTGAACATGAAACTGCTTTCACGCGAGACCAGCGACTCCATTTGGTTCTCGCTCTTCAGATACGGCAACCGGTCGAAAAGCAGATACAGCGCCCCGGACAGGGCAACAACGATGTAGGCTGCGAAATAGCCGCCGATTGAGGATTGGGCGAATGCATGGACCGAAGAAACAACGCCGCTTCGTGTGAGGAAGGTGCCGAAGATGCACATGATGTAGGTCATGATGATCAGCACCATGTTCCAGACCTTCAGCATCCCCTTCTTTTCCTGGACCATGACGGAATGCAGAAAAGCGGTTCCGATCAACCACGGCATTAACGACGCATTTTCGACCGGATCCCATCCCCAGAATCCACCCCAGCCCAACTCAACGTAGGCCCACTTGCCTCCGAGTAGAATGGCGGTACCGAGAAAGAACCATGCCACCATCGTCCATCGCCGCGTCGTGCGTATCCACGTGTCGCCGAGCTGTCGGCTGAGCATGGCCGCCACGGCGAACGCGAACGGAACCGCAAATCCGACCAATCCGAGATACATGATGGGCGGATGGATCGCGTTTAAGATGTACTGAAGCAGCGGATTCAAGCCTTCGCCGTCAGCCGGTACGAACGGTAAGCGTGCACCGCTTGCTTGGACCGTGACGATTTGGTTAAACGGATTCGCGACAAAAAGGTGCATCGCAGTGAAGAACAACGATGTGCTCATCAACACGGCCGTGACGTACGGCATCATCGCGGAGTGCTTTCGCCAGTTTTGGATGACGACAAGCGCCGAATAGATGGTCAGAATCCAGCCCCAGAATAGAAGCGAACCTTCCTGGCCGCCCCAGATCGCGCTGATTTTGAAGTAAAGCGGCAGGTCTCGATTCGAATGCTGAGCGACGTAGTTGATCGAAAAGTCGCTTACGATGAACAGGTACGCCAGGCATACCATGGTCGTCGTGACGCAGACAAACGCACCGACAGCGGCATTGCGGCCACTATCGATCAACTTATCGTTTTTGAATCGGATTCCGATCAGTGAAGCAACAATCGAATACGCCGTCACCACCAGGGCGAGGGCCAACGCAAACTGGCCGAGTTGTGCCATATTCTTACTCTGCTCCGTTGCGCTTCACACCGGCTGCAGACTCCTTCTCGTATTTGGAAGCGCATTTGGCCTGCATCTTGTGGGCCACGAAAACGCCATCATGCCCCAATTTGCCTTCGACCACGGCCTGAGCCCGGTCTACAAACGTATCGGGAGGTGCGTCAGTCCCGACGTACTGAACGGCCAGAGTTTGGACTTTCTTGGTCTGCTGGTCCTCTTGACTGATCACGAAATTGATGACCTTGCCTTCGCGCTGAATCGAGCCGGGGACCACGTCACCAGCCACTTTGAGCCGTCGCTCGTAGGCCTTCTCTTTCGATGCATACAGTTCGGACACGGTCTGGTAATAGGCTTTACTTTCTTGATAGCCGGAGAAACCCAGGTAGGCTAACGTCAGGACGATCACAAGGGACCCGACAAGAAACTTAAGCTGTTTGCGTTTCATGAATTTACCCCTTCGCGAAGTCGGCTGCCATTATAACACCCTAAAGAGTCATGCCATTTCACTAAAATTCATCTCAATCGGAGGAACGCGGGCTAAAGCCCGCGACTACATAATTGCCGACATATTGTCGCCACCATGTAGTCGCGGGCTTAGCCCGCGTTCACTCTGATCGTGCAATCGAGTAAACTAACCTGTATGAAGCGTTACCCGATGTTTGACCCTCCAGAGTACGTGGACTGGAAGCCTGCTGCAGGCATCATTGAGGAATATCAGCGCACCATCAGCCGGGATCCTCAACGCGCAAATGTCATTTCTCAGCTTACCCAGAAACAGCTTCTGGATCTGTACGCCGGCATGTTGCGCTTCCGGCTCCATGACATCACACTCCGGCGATGGGTGAAGCAAGGCATTCTTGCGAAGGCTTGGCTGGGTACCGGCGAGGAGGCTGTGACCATCGGTAGCGTGCACGCGCTCGATCGCAGCATCGACAAAGTCGCTCCGATGATTCGCAATGCCGGAGCATGTCACGAGATGGGAATGCCACTGGTGGACATGCTGCGCGAGTACCTGGGTACGGCAGACTCCCCCAGCCACGGCAGAGACCTTCACGTGGGTGACATGGACCGCGGCGTGATTGCACCGGTGAGCCAGGTGGGGGCGCTCTGCCCGGTCGTGGCGGGCGTCGCGCTTGCCTTCAAGCAACGTCGAGAACCTCGCGTGGTACTGACGTGGATCGGCGATGGCGCCACGAAGACGACCGCATTTCATGAAGGGATGAATTTCGCCGCCGTTCTACGAGTGCCCGCGATCTACGTTCTGCAGAACAATCAGATCGCGCTGGGCACACGATTTCAGCAGCATCAGGCAGGCCCGTTCACGGCTTGGAGCAAGGCATATGGCATCAAGGGTGTTTCATGCGACGGCAATAACGTGCTGGATACATACGCAGCGACCAGGCTCTCCGCCAACCTGGCGCGCAGCGGCAACGGTCCAGCTGTTGTCTTTGCAGAGACCTTTCGAATGGGCGGCCATGCCACTCACGACGAAAAAGAAGCGCGTGAAATCGTTGCGCCTGAAGTCTTCGAATATTGGGGCAAGCGCGACCCGATCGGAATGTACGAATGCTATTTGGAGAGTCAGGGTACGCCGAAAAGCGCTCTCGATGCCGTCGAAGGGGACGTCATCGACGAAATTTCACGCGCGGAGCGCGATGCACTGATCAGCCGGGAAAGCAATGTGCCAAAGCCCGAAACCGCTATGGAGAATGTGTACGCGGAAACGCGTGCGGCGAGAGCAGGAAAATCGTCAACACCAAGGCCGCCGAAAGCAGGCAGTACTCGCAAAACGCCTTCAAAGTGAACGCCTGAATTCCTACCAGCAGCGCCGAAATCACCAGTGCGATCCCCGAAAGATAGAAAATCCACCTCAGCGGACGGCTCGCCGGCGGCTCCGTCTCGAAAATTGTGAATACTGCGAGACTGAACACCGTGACGTAGAAGGCGAGGCCAAACCATGAGATCGGAATCCCCGCAACTGCAGAATATCGACTCGTCAGAACGTCGTTGCAGCCTCTTGTAATATGACAGGGAATGGGGCCGGCGTTTCGTTCGAGCGAAAGGTAAAGAGCGTCCACCATTCCAAGAAATGCGGCGACCGCAATCAGAACGGCACGTGTCTTCATTTGCGGAGACGCGCTTCGATTATCTCTACGAAAGCACCGACACTTAATGTGACGTGGATCCGCTCACCATCGATGAAGAATGTGGGCACGGCATCGACCTTCGCATCTCTGGCCCGTACGACGTCCTGCAGCACCCGGTCCCGAAGCTGGGGCGAACGCATCGCCTGCATGAAATCGTTCGAATTTATTCCAATGCGACTGGCCAGGGCGAGGAACTGAGGCTCCGGATTTGGGCTCGCCGACCACTCCTCCTGATGCTCGAAGATCAGGTCATGCATTTCCCAGTACCGGCCCTGTTCTCCGGCAGCTTCCACAGCCAGAGCCGCCGCCATAGCATTAGGATGGATCGAAATCAGGGGATAATGATGAAATTCCAACCGGACCTGCTTTGGATACCGGTTTAGTAGTTCCTTAACCACCGGATGATAGGCGCCGCAGCTTGGACACGAATAGTCGCCGAACTCCACCAAAGTAATGGGCGCCTTTTCTGGACCACGGAAGTGACCGCCGCCTTTTCCCAGAACGGGCGCCGCCGAAGTCTCGGTGACCTCCTCCGGCCGACGGCTCAAGTAAACCGCTGCTACTACTGCCACGACCACTGCCAGGAGAATAATGCTGAGAGGTTTCACTGCCTTAGACATGCCCCTCATAGTAGCGCAGCGTTTGCGCCGGGGTGCGAAAAATTTTAAAAAAACTCTTGCAATGGGGTGGACTCGATAAGAAAATTCTGCCGTCTCGTCGAGATAGTATTCCTCGTAGCAGTTGGCTACTCCAGCCAGGTACGCAGTCGGTCGCATGGGTTGCATGAAGCCCGCGATGGGAAGGAGCCCGAGCGAAAGGGACATCGCCCGCGAAACCCTCATGCGACGATGAAGGAGACTGAGAAGAAAGCCCTCCGGCAGACGAAGTGCCCGAGGGCTTTTCCTGAAGTGCCCGAGGGCTTTTCCTATTGGTGCTATATTGGGTCGGTGGCCGAATACACCGAGCAGCACGCCAAGTCCGGAATCGATGCGGAACTTCCCCCCATCGAATGCTGGTCCAACCAATTTCCGGGTTACGATGTCACGATCTCCATGCCCGAGTTCACGTCCATTTGCCCGAAGACGGGCCTACCCGATTTTGGGATAATTACAATCCGTTATCGTCCAAATAATCAGTGCCTTGAGCTGAAATCGCTAAAGAGATACTTTCAGGCCTATCGAGACCTGGGGATTTTTTACGAGAATGCGGTGAACCGGATTCTGTGGGACGTCGTGAAAGCGTGCCAGCCGATATCAGCGAAGGTGACCGGAGAGTTCAACACGCGTGGCGGTATGCGTTCGGTCATTGAGGCAGAGTATTCCGCACCTTCCACTCCTTCCTCAAGTCGATAACATCACGATCCTCCAGCAGGTATTCCCAAAAGAAACTATAGAAGTCCATGGACGTGTTATCGGTTTCCGCCACAAGTTCTTCGATTTCGGCCTTGCTTCTGCCGAAAGCCTGAGCGGCAGCTTCCGCCTTCAGATTGAAAGTCTCAACGTCCAGTTCGGCCTTGACTATTTCGTCGCCCAGCGCCTGGTAGAGATGGGTCTGCAACCGTTGGAGCAGCCGCTTGATGACGGCGGCGCGCATGATGGAATGTAACTTGGTGGCATCCATCCATTCGACTGGAGAGTTGTCGCGTTTACGATGGTTGATCAGCGGCCACAGGCGATCGATATCGAGATTGAGGGAACCGACGGGGTTACCATCGACCTCCACAACCACCCGCACTTGAGATTGAGTTTCTTTTTTGTTGTTGGTTCGTGGCATCGCTACTCCTCTACATTAGCTTCTTCACGGCATCAACAATATGTTTGCTGTTGATTCCATATTTATCCAGCAGCGCTTCGGATGGTCCGGACCGTGGTATTTCACGGATAGCCAGTTTTACAACTCTGGCCCGATTCCCAACGGCGTTCAGCACGGCGTCTCCCAGACCGCCCTCAACGTAATGATCCTCAACCACGACGATACGTCCGCCCGTATCTTTGGCCGCATTCAATAATCCAACCCCATCGATCGGTTTCACCGAATACGCGTCGATGACGCGAATCGGAGTGTTTTCAGCCTCCAACTGAGACGCTGCCTTCAGCGCTTCATGCGCTGTAATGCCCGCGGCGACTACGGTCACGCAGTCCTTCTCCGATCTGCGCAGCACCTTCGAACCACCGATTGGGAACAGGACTTCATTGGAGTATAGAACAGGGGTTTTCGACCGTGTTGTCCGTATGTAACAAATTCCATGCCAGCGTGCGGCCTCCGCCATGAGCCGTTCGGTCGACACCGCGTCGCACGGGTACAAAATGACGGAGCCTGGAACCGGCCGAAACATCGCAAGATCTTCGAGACCCATTTGCGACGGACCATCTTCCCCAATCGAAACACCGGAGTGTGAGCCGCAAAACTTCACGTTGGAACGGGAGACGCCCGCCATACGGATTTGGTCATGGGCGCGCGTGAGAAATGCGGCGAACGTCGACACAAACGGGATTTTTCCGCGAGCTGACAGACCCATCGCCACGCCGACCATGTTTTGCTCGGCAATGAACATTTCGAGGAATCGATCGTGCCGCGCTTTCAGCAGCTTTTCGGAATAGGTCGAATTCTTGGTGTCTCCATCTAGAGCGACGATGCGTGTGTCCTTGTCCGCAAGCTTGACCAACGCGTCGCCGTAGGCTTCTCGCGTGGCGACCAGTTCGCCTAATTTGCGATTGACAGTTATTTCGATCGAGCCTTCGGCGCGACCGGGTAGGACGGAAGGCCTGGGTCTGGGATTGGGGCGAAAGGCGTCCGAAGCGAAGGGTTGCGAAAGTTCATTGAGCGCTTTGTCGAGATCCGCCCTTGGAAGCGGCTTACCGTGCCAGCCTTCGCGATTCTCCAGCATCGACACGCCTTTCCCCTTGACGGTCTTCGCCACTATCACGCGCGGCAGAGAGTTGCCATCGCGCCTGCATTTTTCGAAAGCTTCGACGATGTCCACATAATTGTGCCCGTCGACAGTGAGAGCAAACCATCCGAATGCCCGGAATTTTTCCGCAAAACGATTGACGTCGAACCGATCCATCGTGTGCTGGCTCTGGCCCAGTCCATTCACGTCGATCACGGCGTACAGGTTTGAAGCTTTGTAGTAGCTCGCCAATGCGGCCGCTTCCCAGACAGAACCTTCCGCACACTCGCCGTCTCCAAGCAGCACGTACGTGTTGTAAGCGAGGCCGTCCATCTGCGCCGCCAGCGCGTTACCAAGGCCGGCCGATAGTCCCTGACCGAGAGAGCCGGTAGCCACGTCGACCCACGGAATTCTTGGTGTGGGGTGACCCTCAAGGTCGCTGTCGAGACGCCGCAGTGTCAGGATTTCCTTCTCGGGAATAATCCCAGCTTCTACGTATGCTGCGTACAGCAGCGGCGCGGCATGGCCTTTTGACAGGATGAAGCGGTCGTTTGCCGGATTATGAGGATCCTCGGGATCGAAGCGCATCTCGTTAAAGAAAACCACGGATGCCACATCGGCCGCCGACAGACATGATGACGGATGGCCGGAACCTGCTTCCGTCGTGGCTATCAGCGAATGAATGCGAAGACGCCGTCCCTTCTCTTTTAGCGTGTCTAGCGATGTAGGCATGAATTCAACTCTTTCCACTAAGGTTAATCCAAACGGCAGGAGAATTATACAGGCAGCAAGAACCATATTGCGGCAAACCCGCACAAAACCTGAGCCGCGAATTGCGCGAATGGGCCGCCATTATTGCGATTGGCAGGACCAGGAACTCTGTGCGGCCCATTCGCGTCATTCGCGCAATTCGCGGCTCGGAGAATTTCTGATGTTTCTGACTTTCAGGGCGATCGATAGAATCGCGGCTCGACTGAATACGGAACATCTGCCGTCCGGATCGTCTCGAGGGTGTTTTCGAATTGCGCGGCGTTCCGCCGCACGTCTTCCATCTGATTCGCAGTGAGATTTCCAATGGCTGTCTCGTCGCGAACATTGCCCGCCGTGCAGCTTGCTAGTGGAATCGCGAGTGCTGTGGATTGGATGAAAGCGCGTCGGCTTAACATGGGTTCAATCCATAATCGTACTGGCGCGCGCGATACCGCTGCGGAGTGTGCCAACGCCCTCCACTTCGACTTCGATGATGTCGCCGGGCTGCATCGGTTTTGTCGTTCCTGGAGTGCCTGTGTAGATCACGTCGCCAGGCATTAGCGTGACGAACTGGGTGATGTAGCTGATGACGGTGTCTACGTCAAACAACAGATCTTTTGTGCGCTGAGATTGCCGAACCTCACCGTTGAGGCGGCTCTCGACCAGCAGGTCGTTATAATTTACGCCCTGAACGATGGCGGGTCCGAGGACGCCGAAGGTGTCGCTGCCCTTCGCCCGGAACCACTGAAGATCATTCTTCTGCCAGTCGCGCTCGCTCACATCGTTGCCCGCTGTGATGCCGAAGATGCAGTTGGGCGCGTCGGCTTTGCTGACGTTTTTCGCTTTCTTGCCGATTACTACGACCATCTCTGCTTCGTAGTGCACGTTGTTAGCGCCTTCCGGAAAAACGATGTTTTCATCGGTGCCAATGATGCATGAGGCAGGTTTCCAGAACAACGGAGGGTGTGGCGCAGGTGCAATGTTCCGATCCGCGATATGGCTTTTGTAATTACGTCCGACCGCGGCCACGTTCAATGGTTCGCACGGCGCCAGCAGCTTTACATTTGAGAGTTTCGATGTCTTACCAGTGGGTTCCGCGCCTGCAAAGATGTTGCCCTGAAGTTCTCGAATAATTTCTCCATCGAGAACGCCGTAGGACACTTTGCCATCGGCCGTATAGCGGACGTATCGCGTGATTTTCATAATGGTCTCCGTTTGTGCCAATCGGTGGATTTTTGGTAATCCATACCGATGCTCAACACATCATCTTCCTTACCGTACGCACCGACAATCAGCATCCCGACGGGCAAGCCATTTGCGAAACCGCATGGCACTGAGAGGCCAGGCAATCCCGTCAAATTTCCCAGAGCTCCGAGTGGGTCGTTGATCGTCCCAAAAACTTTGTCAAGATCGTCCTGAAGCTTGTTCGCAATCACTGGAAGCGTCGGCGCAACGAGTACGTCAACTTGCGCGAATACGCCGTTTGTTGCCTTTTCGATTTGCGCCCGCATTCGAGTGGCCTGGATGTAATCGATGGCGCGAATATCCAGGCCTGCAGCAAACGATGTCTTCAAGCCTTCGTCGCTCAGCTCCGGCAGCCGGCCATCTCGAATTAGCGGCCAGAAAGCAGTACAGGCTTCGGCGCGCTGTATGACGGCGGTGACGGCTTCGAATGGCATATCCGGCAATTTAAATGGGCGAACATCATGGCCACTGTTCTTCAAAACGTCAATGGCATCTGCTACAGGCTTGGATATGTCCGAAGGCGCTTCATTGATCACACCGATTCGAGCCCGCGCCTTTCGACGCGTGAATGTCCAGGAACCGCGCACCGTTGGGTCTTCCGGGTCAACCCCGCTAATGGCATTCAGGATAAATGCGCAATCCTCAACAGACCGCGCCATCGGACCGATCTTGTCGAGGGTCCACGAATTGGCCATCGCGCCGTAACGGCTCACGCGGCCATAGCTAGGGCGAAGTCCGGTAGTGCCGCAGAACGCCGACGGAGTCACGATCGAGCCCCATGTTTCCGAGCCGATCGCAAATCCCACTAAACCGGCCGCAACAGCCGCGCCGGACCCACTCGACGACCCTCCGGCCCAGCGGGTCAGGTCCCATGGATTGTGCGTTGCGCCCGTAGCGGATGCGCTGCCGAATTTGTATCCGGCGCCACCGGCCAGCTCGATCATGTTCAGCTTGCCCAAAAGCACCGCGCCCGCTTCACGAAGCCGCGAAATGACGGTGGCGTCGTGATCGAATACCTGCTGGGAAAAAATTTTCGATCCCCAGGTCGTGAGAATGCCTTTGGCTGCCAAAAGATCTTTCGCACCGTAGGGGACCCCATGCAACGGGCCCAAATAGCCGCCGTGTTGTATCTCGAAATCCGCGCGCTCGGCTTGTTCAATCGCCAAGCCCCGGGTGATCGTCACAAAAGCGTTCAACTTCGGATCGAAGTGGCTAATCCGGTCGAGATAGGAGAGCGTGAGCTCTTTTGATGTGATCTTCCGCCGGCGTAGCAGTTCTCCAAGTTCAGCAACTGTCGAATAAAGGATGTCGGCGTCGGCCATGGTTTTACCCAATCACACTCCCGCAGTGGAAGATCGTCCCGCCGGGCCAAATGCCTTCCCAATCTGCTCCTGAATCTGCCGCCGGAACTCAAGCGGCGCCGACACTTTCTCAAAGGGTTCGAGGGAGCCGCCGGTGCCCCGAATGACGATGGAGCCATAATTGAACATGCGTCCTGGAATGCTCTGATCCACTCCGACGCTTTCGATTTTGTTAAGGAACATCTCGGCAGTCTTTTTCTGAATGAATCCGGTTTTGAGAATCACGCGCTTGTTGGTGACCGCAAATTCGGCAGAGGATCGACTGATATGTCCGGTTACCAAAGGAATGGCGCCCACGATGAGTATGCCAATGCCCGTCCAGGTTATCGCCCTCGTAGTCTGTTCGGAGTTGTTCCCCCCGATTGCCACATAGAACAGCACCGCCGCGACCGCCGCCAATAGAAGGCCCAGCAGGAAGGGTTTAGTCAACACGGACCAGTGCAATCGTGCGCGATAGGTAACGTGCTCGCCGGTGATCAGGTTGTCATCGATATAGCTTATTCTTATCCTCCAGCATTCGCAGCTTGCCTGGCCGTTCCCATGCCGACATAATTTCCGCAAAAGTTTAACACCGTTAAAGAATGAGGATAGAACTATGCGACGAGCCACCATCTTTATAGGCGTTGTACTCATTGCCACGTCCGCATTGGCGGAAGATCTGGTGCTGGTGAACGGGACCGTTATCGACGGAACTCTCAAGGCCCGTTTCCAGGGCAACGTCCGCGTTCGCAACGGCAAGATCGCGGAAATCGGTGTCTTCAAGCCGGCTGCGGGCGAGACTGTCCTCGACGTGAAAGGACTGATCGTTGCGCCGGGCTTTATTGATCTCCACAATCACTCGGAAAATGCGATTGAAAAGAATCTGGGAGCTATTTCTCAAATCACCCAGGGCATAACCACTGCTGTTCTAGGCTCCGACGGGAGCGGCCCCTACGCGGTTGAAGAATTCATGTTGCCGTTCGATGAGAAGCCCCCGGCCTTGAACATCGCGACTTTCGTGGGACATGGGACGGTTCGCCATCAAATCATGGGCGCCGATTACAAGCGTGCCGCGACTGCGGATGAAATGAAGCGGATGGGCCAACTTGTCGAGAGCGCAATGCGCGAAGGCGCATTTGGTCTCTCGTCCAGGCTCGATCGCGAGCCCGGTTCCTACGGCACGACGGAAGAGCTCATCGCTCTGGCCAAAGTCATGGCTCGCTACGGCGGGACTTACATAACGCACGTGCGCGACGAAGGCGCCAAGGTTATCGATTCCATCAAAGAAGCGATTGAGATTGGCCGCGCTGCGAAAGTGCCCGTTCAGATCGCAAGCATCAAGCTTGGGGCCGATACCGTGTGGGGAAAGACGCCCCAACTCCTGGCCGAAATCGACAGGGCACGCATGCAAGGCGTGGACGTGGCTGCGGACATCTATCCCTACACCGAGGCCAATCTGAACGAGAAGGATGTCCGTTCTTTTTCACAACATGCATGGGTCATGATCGCGAGCGACGGCGGGCTCGGAGTTGAGCGTCCGGGCAGCGCCGGCGCCTTTCCGCGCGTGCTCGGGCAATACGTTCGTGAAGAAAAAGTACTGACGCTCGAGCGCGCGATCCGCAAGATGACCGGCCTTCCCGCATCCCGAATTGGATTGAAAGAAAGAGGTGTTTTGGCGAAGGGCGCTGCCGCCGATATCGTCGTCTTCGATGCTTTACAAATTCGCGACAACTCCACGCCGCAGGACCCGTTTGCTGTTTCCGTTGGCATGAAGTACGTTTTCGTTAACGGAACGATGGTTCTAAAGGACGGCCAACCCACGGGCGAGCGTCCGGGGCACGCCTTGCGCTAGGTAATGAAAAATGATCCATTTCATAAGCGGAGAGGGTGGGATTTGAACCCACGGTGGAGTTACCCCCACTCCGGTTTTCGAGACCGGCCTGTTCAACCGCTCCAGCACCTCTCCGAAGTCTAGTCGCGGGCTTCAGCCCGCGCTGGGCGACAAGAATTACATTGTACGTGCGTCAGATCCGCAGCCGCAACCACGCTTCACAGCCATGGCCAACTTCGCGGTTTGCGAGCGTGAGCGAACCGCCGTGGGCTTCGGCAATCTGCCGGCTCAAAATCAACCCGATGCCCGAACCGCCGGGCTTGGTTGTGAAGAAGGGAACAAAGAGGTTGGCGGTATTCGAGAGTCCCGGACCTTCATCTTGAATACGGATGTCCAGGTAACTGCCGGATCGTTCCCAGCTCAATTGGACGCCGCCATTCGCTTCCAATGAAGCATCGACTGCATTACGAATCAGGTTAATGAGGAGTTGTTCGAGTTGATCGCTGTCGGCTTGGATAATGAGTGGCGCACCGGGCTCCAGTGAAACCTTCAGACGCGTCTCCAATCCAATCACTCGCCGTACTAGCGCGCCGATGTCCACCGGTTGCATCTTAGGTTGCGGCAGCTTGGCGAGCCGCGCGTATGCTTCCATAAACCGGCTGAGCGATTCGGATCGCGATCCGATGATAGCCAGGCCCCGCTGCATGTCGTCTTCCCAGTCCGTCGGCCGCGAGTCGCGATTGAGTAACGACTTCAGGCTTCCCGAAATCGACTTGATTGGGGTAAGCGAGTTGTTCAGCTCGTGACCAATGACACGCACGATGCGTTGCCAGGCCTTCAGTTCTTCCTCTCTCAAAGCGCGGCTGACGTCCGATAGAACAAGTAACCGATGAGGCAAGCCACCCTGCCGGAACGTGCTTCTGCGCACCTCCCACCGTCCGGATCCGCCGGGAAACACCCCATCCATCACTCGCGGGCTTTCCTCGCGCAGACACTCTGCCAGGCCAATGTCTTCAGCGCTCAGGCCAAGCAACCGTTCGGAAGGCATGTTCAGAAGGCGCTCGGCGGCGCGATTCAAGAGGCGCAGTCTGTGTTCGCCGTCGAACGAAAATACGGCGACATCGATTTCCTCCATTACCTTGCGAAGCAGTGCCGTTGCTTCCAGTGCGTCCAAACGTTGTTCGCGCAACGTGTCGGCAAGCGCGTTGACCTCGCGCGTGACTTCGCCGAGCGCGTCACTCGAACGGGCGTGGCGGCCTCGGATCGAATAGTCGCCTTCGCGAAGGGCGGCAAGGAGGTTCGATAACGTTTGTAATGGAAAGACAACGCGCTGCCGAAGTCCGCTCACAAAGCCCAGCCAAACGGCGACGATCAAGATCGTGAGCGTCCACTGAACCTTTGGCGTGAAGGATCCCATCCACAGCAGGATCAAGGCGACAAGCACTGCCGGCAAACCGGCAGCAGCGGCCATGAAGAAGACCCTACGGTCGTGCCCAATCCTCCAGGACATTTCGGATTTCGGACTTCGGATTTGAGATTTGCTGAGCACGAGATTAAATCCCATAACGCTGGATCCTACGATACAGCGCGCTGCGGCTGAGTCCCAAGGCGCTTGCGGCCTGACTGACGTTGTTGTCGTAGCGGGAGAGCGTTTTGCGGATCAGGAACGACTCCACTTCTTCAAGGCTCATGTCCTCAAGCCGGCCCGAGGACTCGCTTTTCGGGTGGAGTGCAAGATCCGCGGCGCCCACGGTGGTTCTCCGCGCCATCAAAACGGCGCGTTCCACCGCATGATCGAGCTCACGCACATTGCCTGGCCAGGAGTGCTCGATCAAGACCTGCATGGCGGCGCTGTCGAACCCCGCGAGGTCCTTTCGATATCGCTGGGCGTGCGCGCGAAGGAAGTGTGTGGCGAGTGCCGGGACGTCTTCGCGGCGTTCGCGCAGCGGCGGCAAATGAATCTCAATCGTGTTCAAACGAAATAGCAGATCCTGCCGAAAGCGGCCGGCCGACACTTCTTCGTCCAGGTTCGCATTCGTTGCGGAGAGAATTCGGACATCGACGCGGCGCGTCCTCGAGGATCCCACGCGCTCAAGCTCTCCGGTTTCCAGCACGCGCAGCAGTTTGGATTGCTGATTGACCGGTACATTGGCGATCTCATCGAGAAAGAGCGTTCCCCCATCGGCTAAGTCAAAACGCCCGACGCGGTCGGTTTTGGCGTCGGTAAACGCGCCTCGGACATGGCCGAACATTTCGCTCTCCAAAATACCCTCGGCGAGGCCACCCACATTCACAGTAACCATCGGCTTCGATGCGCGCGAGGACAATGCATGAAGCGTTTGAGCGATGACTTCCTTTCCGGTTCCATGCTCGCCCATGATTAAAACATTGGCGTCCGACGGACCCACGCGCGCCATAAGCTGAAGCACAGGTTGCATCGATGAAGCCTGCGCGATGAGTGCTGGACGCCCTTCGGCTCGAAGTAATTGGTTTTCGGCTTCGAGGCGCACTTCTTTGCGGAGACTCCGGCAAAGCTCGATTTGGGTCCGCAGGATGGTCAGCAGCCGTGCGTTCTCCCAGGGCTTTTGGACGAAGTCGCGCGCCCCGCGCCGCATCGCCTCAACGGCAAGCTCGATGCTGCCCCAGGCCGTCATAACGATTACCGGTAGCGTCGAATCCATCGCATGAATGCGCGACATCACATCCAGGCCTTCCTGACCCGACGTCGTGTCGCGCGCGTAGTTCAAGTCCATGAGCACAACATCGAACTCGCGCGTTTCGACCAGTCTCATGATTCCCGCTGGGGAATTGACGGCTTCAATTTGATAGCCCTCACCTTTCACCAGAAGCCGCAACGCTTCCATAACGTCGGGTTGATCATCGGCGATAAGAACACGAGGCGATGTGGCTTTCATAAAAGACAATCTGAGCCTCGAATCGCAATTCGCGGCTCCGAATTGTACCTTTTCATGGCCGATTCTTTTGCTATTCTCTTCCTTTGGTCCGAACTACGGAGAAAGGAAATACCCGATGAAGAGACTGCCCAAGTCTGCTGGCAAAGTTGTCGTTCTCGAAAATAGTGAGCCGATTCGAGTGGAAACCGCGCAGATGGAAAGCCGGATTCGCGAGCGGGCGTACGAGCTTTCGCAAACCCGCGGGCATTCCGGACGTCACGTCGAAGACTGGCTGTCAGCCGAGTCCGAAATTAGGTCGGTCCCTCCGGCTGAGGTGATTGAAAGAAACGGCGAGTATCAGGTTCGGCTTGCAGTCGCCGGTATCGATCCTGATGACGTGAACGTTATGGCGTCGACAGATCAATTACTTGTCAAATGCGAATTCCATCACGATCACAGTTCCGAGTCTGGAATTGTTCATTTTTGCGACTTCAAGCCGGTAACGGTCTTTCGCGCGCTCCGGTTTCCGTACGCCATCGACCTGATGAGCATGAAGGTTCAGTTTGAGGACGGAATGCTCCGGATCACCGCCGCCAAAGAAGGGGCTGAGCAAGCGTCAAAGCGTCAACCGGTTCGGAGGCCCGCAGCCAGAAAAGGCACAAAGAAAACCTTAGGCGCCGCTTAATTCAGATGAAGGTTGTTAGAGATCTGGGGGCAGACCCCGAATTCCCACCTCGAATTTCGCAGATCTTGCGTCGCGAATTCGGGGTCTGTCCCCAGCTCTCTTCCATTCTGGCTTCAGGCTTCCTCGGCTTCTGGCTTCCCTTTTCAACTTTTCTGCCGCCGGCTGCAGAATACAGCTTTCGCGTGGTGAAGGTTTATCCTCACGACCGGACGGCATTCACGCAGGGTCTCGAGTACCGCGATGGGTTTCTCTACGAGGGAACCGGTCTTGTCGGGCGCTCGGCGCTGCGGAAGATCAATCTCGAAACCGGCAGGGTTGTGCAGAATTTCGACGTGCCTCAACCGTTTTTTGGCGAAGGCATCACGATTCTCAATCAGCAGATTCTGCAGCTCACATGGCAGTCGCAAACCGGCTTCGTCTACGACAAGACGAGTCTTCGCGTATTGCGAAGCTTCAGTTATCCAGGTGAAGGCTGGGGCATGACCAATGACGGCAAGCAAATCTACATGAGCGATGGGAGTTCGCAGATTCGCGTATGGGATCCGGTGACGCTCAAGGAAGCGCGGCGCATCAAAGTCATGGACGGCGCCCAACCGATTTCCGCGCTCAACGAATTGGAGTTCGTTCGCGGCGAGATTTTCGCGAACGTGTGGCAGACGGATCGTATTGCCCGTATCTCTCCCGCCGATGGACATGTCCTCGGCTGGATCGACCTCGGCGGACTGCTTCCGAAAGAGGATCGCACGGGAGCGGATGTTCTTAATGGCATCGCCTATGACAGCGCCGGAGACCGCCTCTTCGTCACAGGCAAACTGTGGCCGAAGCTGTTTGAGATCAAAATCATTCCAAAGAAATGAAAAGCGGCCGCGATTTACACCAATTGCGCCAAATCAATTCGTGTAATTGGTGTAATTCGCGGCTGGTCCCTGATCCTTCAACCATCCATCCAACAGGTTGATGATCTTATTCCCGTAAGTCGCGTTGGATTCGGAGTGCGTGACCTGAACGATCGTCGTGCCTTCGTTGTTCAGGCGTCTGAAGAGCTCCATGATCTCTTTGCCTTGAGTCGAATGGAGATTGCCGGTGGGCTCGTCGGCCAGGATCAGCCTGGGGTTGGCGATGACGGCGCGCGCGACCGCCACGAGTTGTTGCTGTCCGCCCGAGAGCTGGTTGGGATAAAGGTCTTTCTTGCCGACAATCTGAAAGCGATCCAGGATGTCCGCCACAATGGATTGGCGCTCGCTTCGCCGGATGTTCCGATAGGAAAGCGGGATGTCGAGGTTTTCGTAAACCGTCAGGCTGTCTAAAAGGTGATATTGCTGAAAGACGAAACCGATGTATCGCTTGTTCAGTTCGACTCGATCCTTCGGTTTCAGCTTGTGTACGGGCTCGCCGAGGAAGTAGTACTCGCCAAGCCAGTTGCTGTCGAGCATTCCCAGGATTCCCAGCAGCGTGGATTTCCCTGCGCCGGACGGGCCCATGATGGTGAGGAAGTCGCCTTGCTTGATGTCCAGGCTGATGCGGCGCAGCACGAAGGTCTTGCCCACACCAGTCTCGTAGAATTTTTCGAGGTTTCGTAGTTCGATCATTACGGCTTTACGGATGCTTCACCACGTTCTCTTCAAGGAACTTTTCATCAACCACGCGGCCATCGAAGAGGTGAATGGTGCGGTCGGCGTAGCGAGCATAGCGTGGGTCGTGAGTGACCATGCAGATGGTCGCTCCTTCACGGTGCAGCTCGCGCAAGAGCTCCATCACGGCTTCGCCATTTCGCGAATCGAGGTTTCCCGTGGGCTCGTCCGCGAGCAGGATGGCCGGCTGCCCGCAGAGAGCGCGGGCGACAGCGACGCGCTGCTGCTGGCCGCCCGATAGCTGCGAAGGATAGTGTTTCATGCGGTGCGCCATTCCCACCTTGTCCAACGACTCTTGTACCCGCTTCTTGCGCTCAGCCGAGGGCATACCCCGATACGTGAGCGGGAGCTCGACGTTCTCGTACACGGTCAAGTCGCCGATCAAGTTGAACGCCTGAAAGATGAAGCCGATCTCGCGGTTGCGTACGCGTGCACGCTCACTCATAGACAGATCCTGCACCGGCTTTCCATTCAGTTGGTAGGAGCCGTCGGTGGGGGTGTCCAGCAGTCCGAGAATCGACAGCAGCGTGGACTTGCCGCAACCCGATGGTCCGGAAATGGAGAAATATTCTCCTCTCTTCATTTCAATATGAATGCCTGAAAGCGCATGTGTTTCTACCTCATCGGTCAGAAAAACCTTGGTCACCGCTTCCAACTGAATCACCGTATCGTTCACGTTTTACTCCTTGATTGGAAAAATGGGGACACAGGGCTGCGTCCCCATTTTCCTAATTGATTCTCAGCCGGTCAAACGCGTCCCAGGCCGACATGTCGGAGAGGATCACGCGATCACCGATCTGCAGGCCATCCTTAATCTCGATGGTGTTGACCGACGCGCGGCCCAGCCTCACCTGAATCCGAACCGCTTCGCCGTTGGGCAGCCATTTAAACATGGATACTGTGCTATCGGCCTGGCCATAGGCTGGACGGCCGACGTAAAGCACGTCGGCGAGGCGTTCGACCTCGATCGTGCCGTCCACGCTCAGGTCCGGCCGAACTCCTTTTGGATATTCGCCATTCAATTGCACATCGACTTTCACCGTACCATTGACGGAAGCGGGATCAATTCGGATGACCTGGCCCGCAATAATTCCGTTACGTGTGTCGATGGAAGCGATCTGTCCAATGGTGACGTCCTTCACTTGAGTTTCCGCGATCTGCAACTCCGCTTTGAGCCGGCCCGGTTCTGCGACTTTCGCGAGAATCGTACCGGGCGCAACGCGCTGTCCCGCTTCGACCGGCACTTGCTGCACGACACCGGCAGCGCCCGCGCGGACGTTTAATTCTTCGACCTGCTTCTGGCGCAATTGAAACGCAGCTCGAAATTGATCCACGCGCGCTTGCTGAGCCGCGATCTGAGCCTCGGCGGACCTCGAGTTGACGTCGACTTTTTTCTTTTCCATGTCGTTCTTCCCAGCAAGCTCCTGAGCGGTGACTTGAGATTTCTTCAAGATCAGCTCCGAAACCAGACCATCCTTGGCAAGCTCCTGGTTGGCCTCAAAGTCCAGCCGCGCCCGATTGTAATCCGACTCGACGCTGGCTTGCTGGGCTTGCTGGTTTAAGATCTGGTTCTGCAACGTCGCGCGCAGGTTCGCCAGGTCCGCCTCGGCGCCTCTTAACTGGAGTTCAGCATCCAGGGCCCTCTGTCGAACGTCAGGATTGCTCATCACCAGAATGATGGAATTGGCCGTGACTGTGTCGCCCGCCCGGGCCTTTCGGTCTTCGATGATTCCGTCCGTGGTCGCCGGGATCCAACGCACTTCTTCAGGCACCAGTGTTCCCAGGCCCCGCACCTGACGTAGCATCTCGCCTCGCTTCACGGTGTCCGGCCAAAGCGTCGCACCTTCGACGGTTGGCGCGGCCGGCGACATTCGAGAGAGCCCAAGCGTGACGACCGAAGCGGCAATGAAAAAAAGAGCAACGTAAATCAGCCGTTTGATCTTTTTATTACGGATAACGGACTTTGGCCGCGCGACATCCATAAATACCTCCCTCTGCCAGAGCTGAGCATAGCATTCCCCTCCTTGTGGAGGAGGGTGGGTGCGCCCATCAAGAAAACGCTGCCAGCTGATCATTACCCACAAGTCGTCCGCTGGACACGGGCGTCTGGGACAACCGGAGGGAAAGGCGAAGTCCCCTCCTTGGCAAAGGAGGGGACGCCGCGCCATCAAGTAAATGGTCTCCGTTCCTTTGGAGGCGCGGCGCGAAGCGTGAGCCCGGTAGGGCGAAACATCAAGAACCGGGGTGGTTCGTTCAACTTCCGATAATCGGTGGCTTGAACCAACCACCCCGTCTGCCCCCGCGAAGGAGGCTTCGCGGCATTTTCTTAATGGGCGCAGCCACCCCTCCTTGTCCAAGGAGGGGACTTCGGCTTTCCCTTCAGTTGTTTTCAATGCCCCGTGTCCAGCAAAAGATGTGGGACATGGCAAGCCTGTCCCAGGAGGGGAATTTCATGTTCCAGGTCCCAGCCCATGCCTCATTGGGACACAAGCCCTCTCCCGGGTGACCGGTCATCCCCCGCGATCTGCATCTGCTTCTCAATCTCGATATTGTTTTTCCGGAGCGTCCGCCCAACCGCCTTGTCGTAATCCACCAACGCCTTTGCATAGTTCACGAGAGCCTGAATCTGCGACGTCTGCGCCGCCGTTACATTCCGTTGCTCTTCGAGAACAAAGCGAATCTGTGACGTGCCGAGTTGAAATTTTTTCTGCTCTGCTGCGAGCTGCATATTCGCGAGCTGAAGCGCCTTCTCTGCAGCTTCAATTCGTGCCCGATTCATATCCACCAAACTCTGCGCATTTCGGACATCCAAAGCAATCTGCTGCGACAGCCTGTTGCGTCGCGCTTCAATGGCTTGCTTGTTGGTTAGAGCCCGCGAATACTCGGCTTGAACCGATTTATTGCTGAGCGGAATCGAAAGGTTGAACCCGACCGAATAACCGGTGAAGTCATAACCGAAGAGTTGCCCGAACGCATCAGCGAGACCGCCACGAGTAACCGACAAAATGGGCCCGCCGCCCAATCCCGATCGGATCGTTTGCACACCGCCGACGCCATTTTGCGTATAGCTGGCATTCACATTCAACGACGGCAGCAACTGGTTTTTGTTGTATTGCATTTCGACTTCGCTGTTCTGAAGCTGGAGGCTGAGCTGCCGGAGTTCGGGACGGCTCTCCAGCGCATACTTGATGGCATCTTCCAAACGCATCACGTCATTCGGGCCTGGTCTCTGTGGGGGCTCCATGGGATCAAGCTGCGCGGCGACCATTGCGGGATCACCCAGATTCGTGATGAGCCGCTTGATGCGGTCTTGAGTCTGGTCGGCGGTGTAAGAAGTCGTGACCATTTGCTCCTGCCGTTGCGCTACTTCCGATTCTGCCTGCACTACTTCGATGGGGGCCATAGTCCCAATCTCCACCTGGCGCTTATTGTCCCTCAGAGTTTTCTCGGCCAGTTCCAGGGATTGTTTGCGAACCTTGATGTCTTCGCGTTGAAAGACCAGATCCCAATAAAGGTTCTGCGCGTTCGTGACCAATTCAATCATCTGCGTCTCGAAATCAATTGCGGAGAGATTCAGGTTGTGCCGCGCGATGCGGATCTGTGCGCCGTTAATGTCGCGGCCAAAATTGCGGAGAAGCGGTTGGTTGACGGCATACGTGATGTTACCCGAGTAAGAAGGGTTGAATGTGCTGAACACGCTGTTGGAAGAATTGCGATTAATACCGAAGGACACGTCGAGCCTGGTGCCTGCCTGCAGAGTCTGGCCATAGCCGATTGCGTATATGTGGTTCAACTGAGTCAGGGCTGCCGCGCCTACAAGTTGCGATGCGGTCGGCACAGTGCTCCGGCGAACCGTTGCCGAGATATCCAGTGTTGGTTCGAATGGACGGAACAGCGTCTGGATGAGGTATTGAGTTGCGAGTGGAGAAAAGCGGTTCACCGTCACGTCGAGATTACTGCCAAGCATCAGACGGATGATATCCGTGACGGATATCGGCAGCCTGCCGGAGTCCACCATTGCGCGCCAAGGAGTATCCGACACCTGAGGCGTCACTGTCGATGCCGGATCAAGAATTGGCGGCCGGTATCGATTCAAGAATTTTTCGACCCAGTTGGATTGAGCTGTAGCCGTCATCGTAAAGACCGTGAGTAGCAGACCCGCAACAAAGACTCCTGTTTTCATGTGCCAGCCCCTTTTGACATTACGCGAAGACCGCGGGATAGGTTCCGCAGAATGCACATGCCATTCCAGGAGTGAGCCCAATGAAATCAACGAAGCGAGAGGCCGGTGGTGTTCGCCTTTGAAAAATCCGGTCCCAATATCGGGCAGGGGGTCTCTCGGGTAATACCCGCGGCTTATTTCTTCGGGTCGAGCTTTAGCGCAACCGAATTGATACAGTAGCGCAGGCCTGTCGGTTTCGGCCCATCGGGAAAGATGTGGCCCAGGTGCGCGCCGCAGGCACTGCACATGACTTCAGTCCGCCGCATGCCATAGCTACTGTCTTCTTCGGCGTCGACGTTCTCTTCGGACAGGGGCTTGTAAAAGCTCGGCCATCCCGTTCCCGAATCGAACTTTGTATTCGAGTCAAACAGCTCGTTGCCGCACGCCACGCACTTATAGATACCGGGTTCTTTGGATTGGTAATATTCGCCCGTGAACGGACGTTCCGTACCTTTGTTCCGGCACACTTCGTACTGCTCTGGCGTGAGTTGCTTCTTCCACTCCTCTTCTGCTTTTTGGACTTTGTTCTTCATGCCCGTCATTGTACTTCAACTCAGGAACACATCCGTGCCCGGAGCGTTAACAAGGCACTGAAGTACGAGCCATAGGAAGCGAAACGTCTGCCCACAAGTGCCGTTGAGATTTGCACATCTCCGTTTTTTTGGTTCCTAAGTACTGCATTTGTATCCGACACTGCCGGCCCATTTTTCAAATTCTGCCTAGTTGGTATGGTGTTGGTCTTGAGAACCTTCGATTACGAATTCGGGGTTGGCTGGGCGGCAATTCAAGCGACTCTCGGCAAGATGCGCAGAGCACGCCGAATTACCGGTAACCGTGACCAGCCCCGGCCAGCTCTTCTACCGGCAATACGTCGAATTCCCCTCCTTGGAAAAGGAGGGGTGGCTGCGCCCATTAAGAAAATGTTGCGAAGCCACCTCAACGGGCGCAGACGGGGTGGTTCGTTCAAGAGAAATTGTTTTGGAGTTTGAACGAACCACCCCGTCCGCGCCTTTCAGGGAACGGGGATATCTCTTGATGGCGCGTCCACCCCTCCTTTTCCAAGGAGGGGACTTCGCTTCGACCGCCGTATCTAGCATGCTTCATACCCGCGTTCCAGTTCCAAAAATGAAACCGTCTGTCTTTCTTAAAGGCGGGCGTAAACCCGCGTAAAGCCTGCGGCTACGCTGCAGTGCAGTAGATCGTTCGTTATTCCGAAACCGGTGCGCCAAAAAACGGGAGGCCCGTTGCTGGGCCTCCCGTTTTGGTTCGAGCTGGCGAGTTGTGATTCTTCTTTCCCTTTAGGGCTTGGGTGCGATGTTAACTGTCGCCCCGCTCGTGATCTGCAGTTGGTTGTTGAGCAACGTCTGGAACGAATATGTGGCCGCCGCTGGACTGCCCGGGTTGGAACCACTGAGAGAGCTCGGGGAGTACTTGACGGAGAAGTAATACGTGGCACCGGGCGTGTAAGCGCCGTTGACCTTGAGCGTTGCTTGCCCGTCGTTCGATCCCACCGTCACGTTCGCCACCTTGACGCAATTGGTGTTGTAGAGGATGAACTGCTCCTTGTTGGTGGGAATCATCGGCCAGCTGCCGGTACTGCTCTCCTGAACCTTGATGGAGAAGTCGCCCGAGGCCGGCGCCGTGAGCTTGTTGTAGTAGAAGAACACGCCGGGGTTGACGCTGTTCATCCTACCGTCCTTCACGCTGTAATAGATCTGGTCGAGATATCCCCAGGTCCCGCTCTTGAACTGCTGGCAGGTCGTTCCCGTCTCCGCGACATGGCCTGTCACCACGGTGCCGCCGTTGATGGTCAGGCTTGCGGTGGCCGAGACCGGCTGATTCTGCGGACCGAGTCCGGCCGCCGAGGCGTTGTTCACCAGGGTGCCGGCGGTGATATCGGTGGACTGGATCGTGTAGCTGCCGGTGCAGCTCAGGGATTGTCCGGGAGAGAGCGTCGCGGGCTGCGTTGGCGTGCAGACCAGCGTACCCAACTTCGGATCGCTGATCGACACGCTGTGCAGCGTAACGTTGCTGTTGTTTTTCGCCACCAGCGTGTAGTTGATGATTTGGCCCAGTGTGTTGTAGGAAGTCGCGTTGGCAGTCTTGCTGAGCGACAGAGTCTTCGTCTGATTCGCGGTCACTGTCGCAGTCGCTGGCAGGGAGGTCAGCGAGGTTACACCGGTACTCGAGGCGAAGGCAATGTTGGTGATCGAGCCGTTGTCGACGTCGGTCTGAGTGATCGTGTGTAGCGCGGTGCAACTGGTCGATGCGCCCGGTGCCAGCGGCCCGGATCCGCAGGGACTGATTGTGCCCAGCTTGTCGTCGCTGATTGAGAACGGCCCGGCCTGGCTGACGTTGCCGGAGTTGGTGATGGTGTACGTGTAGGTGACCACTGTGCCGACGGCCCCGTAAGTCGCTGGGCTAGCGCCCTTCGCGAGCGTGAGCGCCTTTGTCTGAGTTGCCGTCACAGTTGCACTCGCGGACAGTGAAGTCACACTGTTACCCGAGGCCGTGGCCGTGTTCGTAATCGAGCCGGCGTCGAGGTCGGCCTGCGAGATGGTGTGTGTCGCCGTGCAACTGGTCGACGCGCCCGGCGCCAGCGGCCCGCTACCGCAAGAGAACGTGCCCAGTTTGTCATCCGTAACCGAGAATGGCCCGGCCAGGCTGATGTTGCCGGAGTTGGTGACCGTGTAGGTGTAGGTGATCACGGTGCCGGTGCTGCTGTAACTCGTCGGAGTCGCGCTCTTGGCGAGCGTGAGCGCCTTGCTCTGACTTGCCGTCACGGTCGCGGTCGCGGACGGTGAGGTCACGCCGTTACCCGAAGCGGTGGCGGAGTTGGTGATCGAGCCGGCGTCGAGGTCGGCCTGCGTGATGGTATGCGTCGCGGTGCAATTGGTGGTCGCGCCCGGCGCCAGCGGCCCGGATCCGCACGGACTGATCGTGCCGAGCTTGTTATCACTGACCGAGAACGGTCCGGCCAGGCTGACGTTGCCGGAGTTGGTGATCGTGTAGTTGTAGGTAATTACCGCGCCGACGCTGCTGTAAGTGGTCGGGCTCGCACTCTTGGCGAGCGTGATTGCCTTGCCCTGACTTGCTGTCACGGTTGCGCTCGCGGACGGTGAAGTCACGTCGTTACCCGAGGCCGTGGCGGTGTTGGTGATCGAGCCGGCGTCGAGGTCGGCTTGCGAGATGGTGTGCGTTGCCGTGCAACTGGTCGACGCGCCCGGCGCCAGCGATCCGCCGCCGCAGGGACTGATTGGGCCTAGCTTGTCATCGCTGACCGAGAACGGTCCCGCGCCTTGCCCTGACTTGCTGTCACGGTCGCGCTCGCCGACGGTGAAGTCGCACCGCTACCCGAGGCGGTGGCGGAGTTGGTGATCGAGCCGGCGTCGAGGTCGGCCAGCGTGATGGTATGCGTCGCCGTGCAACTGGTCGACGCGCCCGGCGCCAGCGGCCCGCCGCCGCAGGGATTGATCGTTCCCAGCTTGTTGTCGGTCACCGAAAACGGTCCCGTCAGAGTGACGTTGCCGGAGTTGGAGATCGTATACGTGTACGTGATCACGGTGCCGACGCTGCTGTAGGTTGTCGGACTCGCGCTCTTGGCGAGCGTGAGGGCCTTGGTCTGCGTGGCCGTCACGGTCGCGCTCGTGGGTGCGGAGGTCGCACCGTTACCGGAGGCAGTGGCGGAATTGGTGATCGAGCCGCCATCGATGTCGGCCTGCGAGATGGCGTGCGTGGCCGTGCAACTGGTCGACGCGCCCGGCGCCAGCGGCCCGCCGCCGCACGGATTGATCGTTCCCAGCTTGTTGTCGGTTACCGAGAACGGTCCCGCCAGAGTGACGTTGCCGGAGTTGGTGATCGTATAGGTGTACGTGATCACAGTACCGACGCTGCTATAGGTTGTCGGACTCGCGCTCTTGGCGAGCGTGAGGGCCTTGACTTGGCTTGCCGTCACGGTCGCGCTCGTGGGTGCGGAGGTCGCACCGTTACCGGAAGCGGTGGCGGAGTTGGTGATCGAGCCGGCGTCGAGGTCGGCCAGCGTGATGGTGTGCGTCGCCGTGCAACTAGTCGCCACGCCCGGCGCCAGCGGCCCGGATCCGCAGGGACTGATCGTGCCGAGCTTGTCGTCACTGACTGAGAACGGCCCGGCCAGACTGACGTTGCCGGAGTTGGAGATCGTGTAGGTGTAGGTGATCACCGCGCCGACGCTGCTGTAGGTTGTCGGGCTCGCGCTCTTGGCAAGCGTGAGCGCCTTCGTCTGACTTGCGGTCACGGTCGCGGTTGCGGACGGTGAAGTCACGCCGTTACCCGACACGGTGGCGACGTTCGTGATTGAGCCGGCGTCGAGATCGGTCTGAGTAATCGTATGCGTCGCGGTGCAACTGGCCGACGCGCCCGGCGCCAGCGGTCCGGTTCCGCAGGGACTGATCGTGCCTAGCTTGTTGTCACTGACCGAGAACGGTCCGGCCAGAGTGACGTTGCCGGAGTTGGAGATCGTGTAGGTGTAGGTGATCACCGCGCCGACGCTGCTGTAGGTTGTCGGGCTCGCGCTCTTGGCGA
>WNGK01000169.1_pt1 | contig 84898 bp, 76 predicted proteins | sample 5400601 | NCBI WGS metagenome assembly WNGK01 (sample SAMN13153376, study PRJNA577476) | soil metagenome | isolation source: 60 cm soil or saprolite under Garry oak tree replicate 1 | place: USA:California | collected 2016-06-15 | reverse complement strand
CGTCGAAAGGAATCGCCTCTTCTTGCTTCGCCTTCTCCAGCAGGTCTTTCTCCTCGACGAACAGGAACTCCGCCTGCGGATCGACGAACCTCCTAATCAGCCAGGGACACGCCACGCGATCAACTTTGATGTTTTTCCGCGTAATCCATTTCATATTAACCTCACGGTCGCCAGGAATATGTGAATTTAATGGCGAAGCGATTTTCATAGAATTGTGGAGGGTTGGTCGCGACCAGGCTGGCAAAACGCTGACCGGCGGTGTAAATGATATAAAGGTCGCTGTCGGGGCGATAGTTCCAACGCAAACGAATATTCGCGGTCGCGGCTTGATTGTTGGCCGTATCCATCTGGAGCAATGTGGAAAGTGTGAGAAAACGGGAAAACGAGTAGTTGGTTTGAAAGCTGCCGAACACAACCGAGAACTCGCCGGCCGTCGCGGGCAACATCGTGCCTGCTGGGTCAGTCACGATGCCGAGCCGGAAGCGGTTCCACTGTTCGGCGAAGCTGAATGAAAGCCGTTCGTTGGCACGATAAGTCGCACGGATCCGCGCTTCATTCAGGTGCCCGTTGTAATAGGTGCCAAAGCGTTCGTAGAAGCTGACCATGAGCCGACGATCCTGGGGAGATCCGTAGGTGAATTGATGCCGTGTCCAGTGGTACTCCCCAACTGGAATGAAGACATTCTTGTAGATGTTAAAGGGTGTGATCAGGCGCTGGGTAAAGACGTCCACGATGTCGTCGTCGCTGTAAGAGCCATTGTTGAATTCGATCCGGAAGGTGTTTTGCCACTCCTGTGTTTGCAGAACGTGGCGGGTGTCGGGCGCATGAAAAATGAAGCCTTCGAAGTTTACCTCGCGAACGCCGCGAAGCCTGGGACGCGGCTTGAAGTTCACATCAAGATAGTTGCAAATGCAATCTGTCCGTTCGAGAAAACCGACTTCGGGGTTGAAATTCGGACCGACCTTTCGATGCTGGGCAAATACTTCGAGCCAGTTGGTCTGGTAGTCGAATCCAGCGCCGACGTTGGTCTGTCCTGAGGAGAAGCCCGGCGTTCGCGTCTGCGTAGCATAGCCGTTTACTACCAGACTCTTGTAGAAGACTAGCCGAGTATCGGCACCGCTCGTTTGGTTGAAGCTGTCGAACGGATTTCCGGAGCGTTTGTCGATGCCCATGACGCCGATGTAGGAGCCACCCCATAGCGAGCGTTTGACCCGCCCTACACCATAATTAGCATAGGGATTCGGGCCCGAACTGCGCGTGTCGACATCCATCACACCGAGCTCGAAGTTGCCCAGGGATCCGGTAATCTTGGCGCCGCCGTTGATCGGAACTTCTTCTCCTGTGATCGGATCAATACCGATCTGGCGGCTAAAGAAGAGCAGGTCGCTGCTGTCGCCGCCAAGCGGGAAGTTGAAGACCCCGGCATTTTCCAGGAAGAACTGTCGCTTTTCCGGAAAGAAGAGCTTGTAGGGAGTGAGATTGAATTGCTGCGTGTCCACGTCGGCATCGGCGAAGTCGGTATTGGCAGTGAAGTTGGCTACTAGATTCGAGCGCAGTCCCAGCTTCACATCGACACCACCGGTATATAGAGCGCTGGTTCCGGGTGTCAGTCCGGTTCCCGCGGCGCTCGGTGGGAAATGGCTAAAGTCCAGCAGTCCGTAGGGCTTGACGATGAACAGTCGTCCGCTGCCGATCTCTGAGATGCCATGCAATTCTCCGGCTTGGCTGATCCGCGCAGCTCCGTAAGTGCGCCGCCATCCCGCCCAGAGATCTTCTTCGTTCTTTCGGCGGATGAAGCGTTTGAAATTGATGCCCCAAATAACGTCGCGCGACTGCATGAAGTTCAGCGTGGAAAACGGAATGGCGACGGTGGCCGTCCAGCCCTCTTTTGTGATGCGAGCCTCGGAAGTCCACACGCCGTCCCAGCCGGGGTCGCCGTCCCCAGTGTTTGTATCTGTGCGCTGTTCCTCGGTAATCAGAGCATCCCGTTGAGTGCCCAAGGGATTTATTTGAAACACGTACGCGTTACGCCGGTCATGCGCCGAGTCAATGATGATTTCGAAATAGTCATCCAACTCTTGACTGACATCACGCCGCAGTTCGGTGGCGACGATCCTTTTCGAGTTAGCGTCGAAGCAAGTGATGCCGAAATAGACTTCGTGCCTGTCGTAAAGGATGCGGACCTCGGTTTTCTCAGTCGGTGGTTGTCCTTCAAATGGCTCCCGCTGCAGAAAGTTGGAAATCGGCGTGGCGTGTTGCCACGCGGGATCGTCAAGCGTCCCGTCCAATCTTGGGGATCGGTCAATTCGACTTGCGCTCGCGATTGGGTGAGACTCTTGAGTTCCAATTTGTCTTTCTTTGGCTTGTGCATGTGGGCTCGGCCGTGACTGAGCGTTAACAAATAAGGACGAAGGGCACAGCACTCCCGGAAGCAAGAAACAAGCATTGATGAGCGCTCGTTTAGCAGACTGGATCCTCATCCCACCTTTCCGTGTAGCAGAACTCCAATGGCTCCCGCAGCCAGAATCACGATGGGTTCCGGAATTTTCTTCGTAAACATCAAGATTGCCAGAGTGGTAAGGCTAATGATCACGGTTGCTGTGTCAATCACAGATCGCCGGGCCAGAATGTACGCCGCTCCCGCGATTGCGCCCACAGCCGCCGCGGTGACGCCTTGAACGAATGCTTTGACCTGTGGGTTTTGCGCAAAACGACGATAATAAGGTGCTCCGAAGAGAACTATAAGATAGGGCGGAGCAAAAACCGCCCAAGCTGCCACCGCTGCGCCGATCGGCCCAGCTACTAAATACCCGACGAAAGCCGCCGTTATGACAACGGGGCCGGGAGTAATCATAGCGACCGCAACGGCATCCACGAACTGGCGTTCCGTGAGCCAATGGAAGTTTGCGACAACTCCGCCGTATAAGAACGGGACAATCGCCAACCCGCTGCCAAAAACGAAGGCGCCAGCCTTTAGGAAAAAAAGGGCCAGAGCGCCGACTGTTGCCATCGACGCTAAACCGTGAATTCCAGTCAGGAGAGGACTCAGGCCGCCAATAAACGCGACTGGAATGCCTCGGGACACGAGACGAGGAGGCGCCTTAATCAACATCGCGATGGCACCACACAATATGAAGAGCCAGATGATCTCGGACTTTGTCCAAGCGGTTGTGATCGCCAGGACACCGAAGATCGTCCACAGGAGCCAGTCTTTTCCTACTGTTGTCCGTACCAGTTTGATCGCGCTTCGGACGATGATCGCGATCACCGCCGCGCCAATTCCGTAGAACATGCCTTGAATCCACGGCAGGCTGCCGAAGTGGACGTAGAGGGCAGCCAGGCCAACGACCATCAGGAAAGAAGGCAAGACAAAAGCGACACCAACCAGGGTTGCGCCGGTGATCCCCGCGCGTAGCCAGCCGAGATACATCGCTAGCTGTGCCGCCAGCGGACCCGGAGACAATCAGCGGACCCGGAGACAATTGCGCGAAAGCCAGACCTTCCAAGTAGTCTTGTTTGGACACCCAGCTGCGCACTTCGACTAGATCCCGTTGCATGTGGCCCGCAAGGGCGATCGGGCCACCGAAGCCGAGAGTTCCGAGCCTCAGAAAATAGCCGACGAACCGCGACAGCGAAACTGGCGCGAGTGTCGACTCAGAGGGCTGCTGTCCTTGTGCGGTCATGTGAAGAACATGGGACACCCACTTCCCGTTCCTCGTCTATTTTGCCGAGTTTGTCTCGTCGACAGCGCTACGCAGGATCTTTGCCAGCTTCACCGCGTCATCGTTCGCCCAGAAGTGCATATAGAAGAGCCGCGGGTCATCATCTAGCGCATGGCTGTGGAGAGCTACAACTTGAACACCGTTGTCCTCGAGAACCTTCATGACCGGTCCAACCTCTTTGCCCGTCATTGCGAAATCTCCAGCGATGGCTGCGCGACCATTTCCTGTAGGTTGGAAATTGATGGCGGTGCCTGCTCCCATCGAGGGTGGCGTATCCATCCCTTCTTCGGTGAGCTTCTCAGCTCGTGGCACGTTGAAATGCAGCACTCCGCCGCTCACGTTTCCTTGGCGACCCATGATCTTCTCCACCGCCGCTACATCGAATCCAATATCTGATGTTTCTTTGGTCGCGCCGCCGCCCTCGGGAAGAGGTGTCTTGGTCAGCCTGACCGCCTGCTTGATGGCCTGAGCAAGCTTCATCGGATCACCATGCCCGCCCATGTGGAGATACATGACTTTCGGCGATTCGCCGTTGAGATGATTGTGCAGTGCTGTGACTTCCACTCCCCCATCCAGCAGGGCCTTCATCACCGGACCGACTTCGTCTTCAGTGAGGACGAGATCGCCCATAATCATCGCATCGTTGTCGCCTACATGGTGGAATGCTGCCCAACCACCGAGAGCCAAGCCCGGCTTGACTTCGGTGCCAGCAATAGTGACGTGAAGGTCCTTGCGCGGCATGTTGAAACGAGCCACCCCTCCGGGCAGATTGGCGGCGGGAAATCCAAAGACATCTTCGACCGTCTTCCACTCCCCAGGCTTCTGGTCTCCGATGGTCTGGGCCGGAGAGGTTATACGCAGCGAGACAACAATAGTGATCACCGCAGCTAAAGTGCAAAAAGGGATTAATGATAGCCTTGTGTTCTTCATACCTGTTCCTTTCATCTGGAATTCGCGGTGGTGCCTATTTCGCCGTGACCTTCAAATCGTCGAAATACGTAACCGAATCCGCTTTCGTCCAAAGCCCTACTTTTCCCGCGTCTTTGAACGTGTCGTTGGTGGCCTCAATCTTCTTGTTTTCGTCGTAGTAACAAGTGATCTTGTTACCTGCGGCTTCCACGCGCAGTTCGTGCCATTCTCCGGAGGTGACTTTCAAATTTGCACCCGCGAACTGGCTGCGCCGTCCGTTCACTACGTGATAGAGCCGATAATTGTTCTCAAGGGCATTGGCGCGGACAATGTAATAGTTGTTCGGGTCTTTCAAACGAAAAACCAATCCTCCGGCGCGATCAATGCTTCCTGAGACAGCCTTGAACTTCACGCTCACGTCCAGGTCCTGAAAAGATCCTGCATCGGAAATCAGCAGGGGAAAACGATAGTCGGTTTTGTCGGTGGAAGTCTGGGCAACAACGTTCGGCTTTGAGGGTGCGCTTGGATCGGCGGTCACGACCCATTTCTCCTGTGTCCCTCCTCCAGTTTTTGCGCTATGGAATTTCGCGGGCATCTGTCTGGACGTATCGCCATCGAAGTTGTACGTGAACTGGTTACCCGCGGTTTGTTGAGGAGCAGGTTTTTCAGCAGCAACTGCAGCAGGAGTGGCAGGGCCTTCCGTACCTTCCTCGCCTTCATCGGCATCAGGCTTCTCTCCCGGCTTTGGGTTTGCAGATTGTGCTGTTCCGTTGGGATTGTTTGCACGCTTCTCGTCCTCATCTTTGTCGTTGCAGCCCGTCAATCCAATCAAGCCGAGAAGCACCGCGGCAAGCAGAGCGATCTTGAGTGCAGCCATAACGTGCTCCTTTGGGTAACCCGCAAGCAAATCGGATCCCAACATATACAACTATGATTAATCACGGCTGAACCAATCATGAAATTTCATTCAGGATTCAGTTTACTGGGAGCTGGAGGTTTAGACGTTGCGGGATTGAGATCGATTGGTGGCGGCTAACGGCAGTTCGACGCGAAAAAGGCTGCCGCGGCCTTCAGTGCTGTTGACGGTGACTTGTCCGCCGTGAGCCAGGCAAATTGAGCGGACAATAGACAACCCCAAACCAGTGCCACCCATCTGGCGAGAGCGGGCTTTGTCGGCCCGGTAGAACCGATCAAAAATGTGAGGCAAATCAACGGATGAGATACCGATCCCGCTGTCCTCCACTTCGAGAACGGCGCGGCTGTCCCGTTTCATCACGGAAATGCTGACTCTTCCTCCCTCAGGTGTGTACTTGATGGCGTTATCCAGCAGGTTGACCACAACTTGCTTCAGTCGCGACGGATCAATATCTACCTCAACCGGCTCCGCGCCATCACAATTCAGATGGATCTGTTTTTCCTCGGCTAGCAAGCGCATCTGGTCCGCTGTGTTGCGAGCGAGTTCGGCGAAGTCCAGGCGTTCGGGCTGCTTGCGCGCCTCGCCAGCTTCCAGACGAGAAATCGCCAGAAGGTTCTCGACAATTTTCGTCAAGCGCTGAGTTTCTTCCAAAGCGCTGCCAACCGTGTCCCGAATTTCAACTGGCAGTTGTTGACCGCTCCGTAGAATGGACTCCAGCTCGCCTTGTAGAACGGTCAAAGGTGTACGCAGTTCGTGCGACGCATCAGCCGAGAAGCGATTGATCTGCAGAAATGACTCTTCCAGGCGCGCGATCATACGGTTGAGATCGGTCGCAAGTCGCTCAAGCTCATCGCCGGTGTGAACCACTGGCAATCGCTCGCTGAGATTGCGTGACGTAATTTGGGCCGCTTTCTGTCGAATTTCGTCGACCGGGTGCAGCGCGCGCCGCATGAGGAGGTAACCACCACCAATCGCCAATCCGACGATCAGTGGTAGGCCCAAGGCAAACGTCAGCAATAGACCACGAAGCACAGATTCAATCTGGTTATAGGGCGCTGCAACTTCGATGAGAAATTGAGTGCCGTCGCTGGCCCGATAGGGCAAACCATGGAGGAGAAGTTCGTGCCCATCAGACATTTCAACTTCACGGGTGAACTTCTGTGCCGCCGGCAATCGCGGCGTGGCAACCAGTGCGGGATCGAAGGTTCCGTCTTTTGGCGGACCGGAGACATAGATTCGCTTACCATCCACGCGGGTGACGCGGATGAAGCGTCCATTGATTTCCGGCGAGTAGTGCTCTGTGATCTCGCTATCAACGTAGTCTTCGCCGCTTTGATGGATGTTGGCGATCAGCACGTCGCCGATGGACCGCGCCTGTTTGATCAGCGACTCCTCCAGAGACTTCTGGAGGTAACGCTCCAAGCCGAGGTAAGTGGCAGCCCCAAACAGAGCGAGCGCTCCTGCTAACAGCGCAGCGTACCAAAGTGCCATTCGGAAGCGAATGGAGCGGGTGATCACTCCTCAACCTCATTTTCAGAGATTACGTATCCAAGCCCTCGAACCGTCCGAATTAGCTTTGGCTCGTGCGCGTCGTCGACCTTGGCCCGCAGATGACGCACGTAAACATCCACGATGTTTGTCGCACCGTCGAAGCTTTGATCCCATACATGTTCCAGGATCATCGTGCGCGAGAGGACCCGCCCAGCATTCGCCATCAAATATTCAAGCACTCCATATTCCTTTGAGGTCAATTCGACTCGTCTGCCGGCCCGTTTCACTTGCTGTGACAGACGGTCCAATTCCAAATTCCCGGTCCTCAACACGCTCGCTCTGGTAACTGGCCCGCGGCGGAGGAGCGCCTTGACCCGAACCAACAGCTCAGCAAACGCGAAGGGTTTCGTCAAATAGTCATCGGTACCGGCTTCGAAGTGTTCGACTTTGTCGCTAACGGAATCGCGGGCGGTCAGAATTAGAACGGGAACTTGAGACTTCGATTTCCGGATTCGGTTCAGAACCTCGCCGCCCGTGAGGCCGGGAAGCATGAGGTCAAGGATGATGAGATCGTACTGATATGTCTGCGCGAGTTCCCATCCACTCTTGCCATCGCGGGCCACATCGACAGCAAAACGCTCTGCGATTAGGCCCTTTACCACAAATCGGGAGACCTTGTCTTCGTCTTCGACCACCAGGATGCGCATGTTAGAAGCCCAAATCGATTTGCGTCAGTCTTCGAGCGTCGGCAAGGTTTTAAGCACTTTCACTGGCCCTGGCTCGACTAGGAAGCAGATCGTCCTTGCGGATTTTTCCGTCCCGGAAGACCAGCACACGCTTGGCGAACTGCGAGATGTCATGCTCGTGCGTAACCAGAACAATCGTTAGCCCCTTGTCGTTCAGATTCTGGAATATCTCCATGATCTCGACTGAAGTACGGCTGTCGAGATTTCCAGTGGGCTCGTCTGCCAGCAGGATGGAAGGACGATTCACCAGCGCTCGTGCTATGGCCACCCGCTGCTGCTGTCCGCCGGACATTTGGGACGGGAAATGCTGTGCCCGTTCGGCAAGACCGACCATGGTCAACGCATCGGCGGCGCGTTTTCGGCGTTCGGTTTTATCGATTCTCGCGTACAGCGTGGGTAGTTCCGTGTTCTCCAGCGCCGTCGTCCGGGCCAGCAGATTGAAGCCCTGGAAAACAAATCCGATCTTCTCGTTCCGAATCAGTGCGAGGGCCTTTTTGTCGTGCTCCGAAACATCGATCCCTTCGAGCAAGTATCGTCCGGAACTGAGACGGTCCAGACAGCCAAGGATGTTCATGAACGTTGACTTGCCACTGCCGCTCGCCCCCATGATCGCCACGAACTCGCCTCGCTGAATTTCGACGCTTACGCCGCGAAGCGCGTGCACCCGTGTTTCGCCCAGTTCGTAATACTTGTGCGCATCTTCCACACGGATGACCGCGCCTGCGGCAGAGGCCGTTTGAATAGCTTCGAGTTGGTTGACAGCTGATGTCGATCCCATGGGTTGTTCAGATTTGCTGATTCCGTTTAGCGCCGCAAGGTACCTGGAGCCTGGGGCTTGGACGTCACGGATCGAATAATTACGTCGTCGCCCTCCTTCAAGTCTCCTTTGAGAACTGCGCTGACCTCCGTGTACGCATGGTCTGTGATTCCAAGAGACGCTTTTACTGGTTCCATCGTGTTATCCGGATGGAGCTTCCAAACCACGGCTGTCTCTGCTTTCGGTGCGCGAGGCAGATTTTGGGCACTCACGCCAGCCGCGATCTCCTCCGCGCCGGCTTTGGCTGAGCGCTGCTCGTCAGCGCCTTCGATCCCGTAGCGCTTATAAAGCTCCAGAACCTCTTCGGTCGTCATCGGGGGCTTGTAGCGCAGAGCGGTATTCGGCAGTTTCATCGCATTTTGTACCGTCGCCACAGGTATGGTCACATAGGCCGTCATGCCTGGAAACAGTTTCAACTCAGGATTTGCAAATTCGATGATGGTGTCGTACGTGACCACGCTTTGCACCGTCGTCGGGTTCATCCGGACTTGGCTGACAATGCCCTGAAACGTTTGCTTGGGGAGGGCATCCACCTTAAAAGTGACTGCCTTGCCCACCTTAATGTTGTCCACGTCCGACTCGTCGGTCTTGGCATACACCCACATCTTGGTGAGATCCTGCGCGATCGTAAAGATCGTTGGTGCTTGCAGGGACGCTGCTACGGTTTGCCCCACATCCACATTCCGCGCCACAACCGTGCCGTCGATTGGAGAGCGAATCACGGTGTAATCGAGATTGGTTTGGGCTACTGCGACAGCCGCCTCTTTCTGACTGATTTGTGCCTCGGCTTGCGTGATATTGGCCGCCGCGGCATCCACCGATGCGTTAGCTGCGTCATAATTCGATTTAGCAAGGTCCAGCTGCCGCTGGCTCATGACGCCATCTTTGGTCAACCCAACGGCACGATCGTAGTCGGCTTTAGTCTGCACCAATGCGGCTTTCGCTTTTCCGAGATTGGCTCGGGCCGCTTCCAGGCTGGCCTTTGCGTTTTTCAAATCAGCGGTCGCCTGCAGCAGCGCCCCCTTGAACAATGCAGGATCAATGAGGGCGCCAACGTCCCCCTTGTGCACGCGAGAATTGAAATCTGCATTGAGTTTCGCGATGGTGCCGGAAACTTGCGATCCTACTTGGACGGTGATTACCGAGTTGATTGTTCCGGTGGCTTCCACCACGTCGTTGATGCCACCTCGTTCGACCTTCGCAGTAAAGTGTTGCGCCTGCTCACCCGTGTTCAAGCGCAAGGCCCCGAACAATCCAGCCACCACTGCAACACCCGCCACGATGAGCCACTTATGCTTTGTTTTCATGTCCGGTTCGAAGAGTCAGAAACCTTGAGATGCATCACTCGTATCGCAATGCCTCAATGGGATCAAGCAGAGACGCCTTGCGCGCTGGGTAATATCCGAAAAATACTCCGACAGCGACCGAGAACATCGCGGCAACCACGACCGACTCGATAGACATGTCGATGGGCCAACCCAGAGTCTGCCCAACCAAATAGGAGCCGAAGATCCCGACCAGTACCCCCGCAGCGCCTCCCACGAGGCTGAGCATGATCGATTCCCCCAGGAACTGAAGTTGGATTGCCGCTTCGGTGGCCCCCACCGCCACTCGCACTCCAATCTCACGCGTACGTTCGGTTACGGAAACAAGCATCACATTCATGATCCCAATTCCTCCCACGATCAGGGAAACTGATGCGATTGTGATCAGCAGAACAGTCAGTGTCTTGCTGGCGTCGAGTTGGGCCTGAATGATGTCCTCAGGATTTCGAATATTAAAGTCATCCGCTCTTCGGGACGTAGATGGTGGCGATCCCGGAGCACCGCGGTTGCTTCCTGTCCGGCCATCTTGACGACGTCTTGTGACACCGCCGAGCACAGAATGTCGTCCAACCAGGTAATGCCCTTGATCTTCTTTTGGGCCGTAGTGTAGGGCAGGATGATCGTATCGTCCTGATCCTGCCCGGAAAGGGAAAGTCCCTTGGGATGAAGCGTAGCCACCACCTTGCAGGGAAGGTTATTAACGCGTATTACTTTTCCAACCGGTGCTTCGACACCGAAAAGCTGTTCCCGAACCGTTCGCCCAATCACGCAAACGTCCGTCGCTCGATCCACATCATCTTGTGAAAAAATGGCCCCCTGATCTACGTACCAGCGCTTTATTTCGAAGTATTCGGGCGAAACCCCGCGGTAGGACGTGTGCCAATTCTGATTGCCGTAAATGACCTGGACCGGATCATCCACATTCGGCGAAACGCTCTTGATGAGAGAAATCTGGTTCTTGATGGCTACGGCATCGGCCATAACCAACGTTTTCGTATCGTGTGTGCCTGTGCGAACACCGTTGACCGCTCGGCCGCCAGCTTCGATCCAGACGAAGTTGTCTCCAAGGTTGTTCAGTTGTTGCTGGACTCGCGCCTGCCCCGCTTTGCCGATGGCCACGACACAGATCAAAGCCGCAATCCCGATGGTGATCCCCAGAACTGTCAGGACGCTTCGCATTTTGTTTCTGAGCAACGCCACCAATGCGGATCGAAAGAGAGCTCCGTAGTTCACAATTCCTATGCCTCCTCCGGCTTGGGCCGGACAATAAGGCTCAAAATAGAAGCTTACCTCCTAAGCTCTCCCTCACGCTGACGCAATACTGTTTTCATTCCGATCAGTGAACAGAAAGTGAAGCTTAGCCACAGTGGATTAAGCGGGCATAAACCCAAAATGAAATTCCGTTCAGAGTGCCTCCGAGGCAGGTCCCAGCAGGCGAGTGGGGACTGCCATTCGAGGACTTACATTAACCCCAGAATGGCATGATTGAGCAAGAATGAGACGGTTGAAGCACCGCTCAAATGATTGAGTAGCAACGAAATTGGTTCCGGCACCCTGAATTCGGGACCAAGGGGTCGGAGGTTCAAATCCTCTCTCCCCGACCATTTACCTCAATCCCGTCATTGAATTAGCAAGCTTCGCTTTCCCCGTTTTCGGGAACTTGAGTCAATTTGGGTCGATTAAGCGCTTACCATCACCAACCCGGCGGTCAATACCGTCGCGCTAACAGGAGTTGGGTTTAGTTAGTGACACGCTACCGACCGGTCTGACTGTGGCGAATGCTTCGGCGACGGTGCGCGGCGGGACATTGACCACGACCAATCCGACAGGGATAGCATTGTCGGGTGCAACCATCAACGCTAACCGCCAGTGTCAGTTCAGCGTGACTGTAACCGGAGCGGCAGCTGGGCAATACACCAACACCAGCGGCAATGTGACCTCGACCAATGGCGGAACGGGCAATATGCCTCGGCGAACCTGAGCGTGGGCGACTTCACAATCGCGGTTTCGCCCACGACCGAAAGCATTCCGCCCGGCCACATGGCGGTCTTTATGCTTACGCTATCGTCAACGACTGGATTCCAGGGGACCATCAATCTGACCTGCAGCGGCGGGCCGCCGAATTCAACGTGCACGGTCGTTCCATCGTCAGTCACGCTGACATCTGGGTCAGAGACGGCCAAGGTTACGGTTGATTTGGCCGTGCCAAGGGGAGCGTCCAAAGGTACGTTCACGCTCACATTCACGAACGTCCGGAACTCTGACGCACAGCACGACTGCGAAACTGATAGTAGGAAAGTAAATGAGAGGCAAGCATAAAGCCTGTCCTCAATCGCATTGTGGGAGACGACTGACTCGGCATCGACTGACCATAGACAACAGACGATACAAACATCACAACTGCGCAAACCAGCTAGCGCATTTTGGATCCTAATGCCAACTTTGTATCGCCTCCCCGACAAGTCCAACGCAAGATTGGACTGATCCAGCAATTGCTGAGTGACGGCAAGGCGATTGAACGCCGTGTTCGCATTCAACCAACTGGTCCGCACATCGCGCGAGATGCGGTTACGAAGGTCAAGCACGCGGTCCTGCACAGCTTGTGCTCCAAGGCTGGCTTCACGGGACCTGGCGCGGAGATATCCACTGGAACCATGCGGCGTGAACTCGCAAGTGTTGGCTGCCTGCGCCGGACGTATCTTCTGCTGGTGACTCGATTCCAGTTTAGAGCACCGGAAAATGTAGAAGGCTTCGGCGAGGTAAACTGCGCCGAAGCCATCTATAGCTCTGGAGCACAGGGCTACGGGATGTAGTAGCGGATCGAGGTCCAGATCATGTTATCGACAGCTTTCGGCGCGAAACCTGTTGCTCCGGCCACATTGCTGTTGCCTGACCAGCCATTCTTTTCGAAGTAGGAATATTGAATACCCAAGCGGAAGCCACCCTTAGGTCCCTGGTAAAACTTGTACCAGAAGCCAAGCGTGCCTTCGCTGATCAGACGCGTATCTCCCGCGCAGCTCGCACCCGAAGAGGGCGTGAACGGACTCGAAGCCGGGGGGAACTGACCCAAACTGTTGGATGGTGGAAGTTCTTTTTGGCAACCGCTGTTGGTGGCAAACGGTGATCCATATCCGCCAATCTGGTTCAGCTTGAATGTGGTTGTGGTTGTGGCAGAATCACCCGCCGGGTTAGCCGAGTTGGACGGAATTGCTGGGGTCTTAGCAATCGTAATAGTGTCATAGTCCTTGTAGGCAGCTCGGGCTCCATACTCCGCGCCGCCGTAGGCGTACGCATCCCATTTGCTGGTGTGCAGCTCAAGCCCGGAGAGTCCATGAGCAGTGCGGATCAAGGCTTCGGTGCCGTCAGGACGGAACGTCAAATCAGCAATCTGAGCTGATCCGTAACGGCCGACTCCATCTCCAGCAAGTCCCTGGAAGGCAAACTCCAGTTTCTTAGGAACGATCGGGAGCCGGAAATTAGCCCCTACGCCGCCGCCGGTTCGCGTGTCATTGAATGCACCGGCAGCGCTGGGTGAGGTGGAAGCGTCAACCGGGCAAGCGATCGTAGTTGGGATCGCCGGAGCAACAGTATCCTTGGCGTTCGTGCCTACGACACCGCACGGATAGATTCGGTTGCGGAAGTCGCTAAAGATGCCAAACACTTCGTAATGGCCCCATCCCGGATCTGCCGCAGCCTTCACGATAATGTCAGGAGCTTTGTTGATCGAGTAACCGGTTGTATCTGCGAAGTTGAATAAACCGCCGCCTGCACCGGGAGCGTCCAAAATAGTATTCCCGCCCGTTGCAGTGGTGACTCCAGCGTTGGAAGTTGCTACTGATGAGAAGCCGCGCCCACCGATCGTTGCTTGAGGCCCTTCAACAGCGACTCCAAGTGCGAACTTGCCTCCGAAGTCTTTTACGACTCGGAAACCGTATTGCCGTGCCCAAGTGAACCCGACGTTATATTGGGGGTCAATTGTGAGCGGCGGTAGCTCCTGCCGGTTTTGGATACCTTTCTTATCTTCCGTTGCGAGCGACCACATCTGTCCGGCAGTGAGGCTCAGGCCATTCGCAAACGCGGCCTGTCCGTAAATCACGCGCTGGCGGAGGACGTAACTATTGCTCTGCCGGTTGTTAGAAGTCACGCCTGTGCCGAGCCAGTCCGCCTCCCAGTAGCCAGTCAGTTTGGTGTTGCCGACCTTACTTTCGCCAAGCAGGCTGAGGCGGCTCTGTCGGGCTGTCAAGTTGGTCTCTCCAAGCTTGGACAGCGCATTAGCAGTGTATGGAATGCTGGTAAATGGCGTGTTGATGTCGGAACTGGTCGCTCGGGTCCGGTTGACGGTTGCCGCTTCAACGAATCCGCCTGGCGTGATGTTGATTCCCTTGTAGTGAATTGCCGCGGGGCTCTCGATTGCGGTCTTCACGTTCGTTTGAGTCTCCTGCAAGGCGAGCGCCGTGTTGGTCGAATTCTGCTTCAAATCAGTAACATCGTTGCGAAGCGCGGTGACGGCCTCACCCTGTTTCGCGGCTTCCGAGGCAGCCGAGTCCGCCTTGCCCGCGGCTTCGGTTGCGGCCGGCTGGCTCTGCTGGAGCGTCTGCTGCAGCTGCTGAATTTGCTGATCGCGGCTCTGTACCTGATCGTTCAATTGCCGGATCTGCTGCTGCTGCGCATCGATTGCCTGCTCCAACTTATTGAGTCGCTCCGCAGTAGGATCGGCTCTCTGAACCGCGCTTTTCCTCTTTGTAGTCTTCTTATTAGTGGCGGTTGCCGTACTTTGCTGGGCTTGCGCTGCGAACGCACCTAGCGTAAGCGAAAGCGCTAAAGCCATGACTCGCTTCATTTTTTCTCTCCTGGGGAAATGAATAAACTGCAACAATGGCCGTGTGAATCTCGATAACAAAAAAAACTGCTGCTGAGAATTGTGGAGAGTTTATGTGCTGGACGTTAAATGAATGATGAACATCAGTTGAATATCATGTTAATAAGTTTGGGCGGCGCAATTCGCGAACGTCAGTTTGAGATCGCTTTTGATTTGCAGCACGATAGAGTCTTTCTTCGGAGTGATCCCAGCTACAGCCTGATCCCTACCGCAACGTGACAGTCGGCATCCAAATCGGCAAGAACGGCCAGGGCGTCAATCAAATCATGTCGGTGTGGAAGAATTCGCCAGCTGAGAAGGGAGAATTCAGCCGGGGCATGTGATAGAAGGCGTGAACGGCGAAGAAATCAATGTCATGCGCCTGGAAGAGGTTTCCACAAGACTGCACGCGAAAGCGTGGACTCGCATAAAGCTCACGACTCAGCGTGAGGCGCAACTCTGAACCGTGGGAAGCTACGTAGTCGCTGCCTCTTTGGCCGGGATCCAGTACACCTCTTCCTTCAGATGTTCCTTGGTAAACCCGATGCGCTTGAGCATGCTCTTGCCATTCTCGATCATGTCCGGATGTCCGCACAGGTAACCCACGGAGTTCGTTCCATCCAAGCCCCAAAGATCAGAATATTTCCGCAAAACGTCGTCCACGCGTCCCATTTCGCCTTTCCAGTTGGCATCGTCCCACGGCCGGCTGACAGTCGGCGCATATTTCAACCAGGGCACTTCGTCGGCAACCCTGCGCAGCTCGTCGGAGTATCCGAATTCCCATGAGTGGCTGGCACCATTCAGGATGAAAAGTTTCTGCTCGCCTTTGAACGTTCCTTCTTTCCAGTTACGGTAGAGCGTGCGTACATAGCTGACGTACGGCGCGACACCGGTCACGGTGCAAACCAGAAAATGATTCGTGCGGCCGCTCTTGGTCTCGAGCGTGAACAGGCCCTTGGCCGATTTCCGCATCAGCATCTGATCTCCCGGCTGTAGCTTGTAAAGTTTCGGCGTCAGTTCTCCCTGTGGAACCAGTTCGAAGAAAAACTCTAGTTCGGTTTCGAGTGGCGAGGAAACAATGGAATAGGCACGTTCGATCCGCTTGACCTCGGTCTGGACGCCGAGCGTGGCGTATTGTCCGGGCTTGAAAGTGAAGGGACCGCCCGCATCAACGCGGATCATCCATAGGTCGGAAGCAAAATCCGAGCGCTTCAGAATTGTGGCCCTGTAGAATTTGTCCTCAGGAATAGGAATATCCATTTAATCTCCACCTCACGAAGTGAAAAGTTAGTTTACAGGAGCGCTCGAACGAGTGCCGTTCACGAATGCTAACGGCCGTGCATCACTGAAGCTGCCCGGGAGACTCTGATTCTTGGGTTGGCTTCCAGTTTTTCAGTTGATCGATTTCCCGCTCGGTCTGGCTCCAGGATTTAGCATTTTTCTTGGTGTGGATGGGCGCGTTGAGATTGGAATAGAAAGCCAGAATATTCGTCCGCAAACCGGGAGTTAGCTGTGCGAAATTGTGTTTGCTCAGGTCGTCGAGCAGCCGCGCGTAGGTTTTGTCGGCGAGTGAGTACTCGGCGGCGCTGGTTTCCCGGCCAGTATCGCAATCGGTATCAGGCAGGTTGACGTCCCCGTGCTGCACTTCGCGAAGGAGCGAATCATAGTTGTCGATGGTTTTATCCACGCTCTTGATGTACATGTCCTCTGTCTGCGTACTTGGAACTTTAAAGTTGAGCGCGCTGGCCGTACCTACTTTGGGAATGATGCGCAAGAGAAACGCGAGCACTCTGGCGCCGAATCCTGGTTTGCGATATCCCTTCCCCCACTCCCTTTCGTAGTTTGCTCGCGATAAGTGATACAGGAATTTTCTTTTATCGAAATTCGGCGTGTCGCGCACCAGGTCGGCGCGTCGATTCAACAACGCCACCTTCGTCATCTGTGGGATGACCTTGCTGACTGCGTGCCGGAAGGTGCCAATGGCCCTATCTTCATCGGGCAACATGTCCTTGAGTTCGATGTCGTAGGTCTTTTGAAATGCGCGCGCCAGCAACGGCTTGGCAACTTCGAATCCGATGAAGTCATGATAGCGATCGGTGGTATAACGGTTCTTCGCTACCTGCACCATGTCGAAGCCAAACTCGGTGCGGATGTGGGCCTTGGGATCGTCGGCGTAGGTAACCTCGTTGCCGTACTTTTTTCTGAGTTTTGGAAATTCAATGGCCACAACCTGGTTGATGGTGGGGTGTCCCATGTTGTCGGAAGAGTAATGCGCCAGCGCCCCCAGCGCAAAAGCGTATTCGTTGATGTCTGAAGATTCCTGCAAGAGCGCGGTTACAAAGTCTCCGCTGCGCACGTAGTGAACCAGGTCGCTGAAGTATTTATTCCCAAACGGATAATAGCCCATGTCCTGAATCATGCTGCCGCCATAAGCATAGGCATGCGCGTGTTTCAGATCATCCGGCGTGGCGCCCGGAAAGCGCTGCAGCAGGATGGGCTGAAGATGGTCTGCCCACGCCAGGTCCACGACTTGCTCGTGGGTCAGCACCGAATACGAGCGACTGGGCTGAGAACACCCGGCGACGCACACGCACACGGCAATCATCAGGCGCAGAGTTCTCATCTCGCGATATTGGATGCAGAGTTCGACCGAACCGCCATTATTTACCCACCACCAGCACAACAAAAGAGTCGGGTAGTATCGCAGGCCGGGGATGCGGCTGCTGCGCCGTCGGTTCAGGACGTGGACCGAATTTCGCTGTCACCAGAAATATCTGATGGGTCTTGGAATCCAGGGCCATGGTTCGCGCGCCACGTTCGGTGGGCACGCTTTGCGCCACACTAAAGTTCTCCGGCGAATCCTCGTGTACGACCGTGAGTACACCTTCGCCGCAGGAGGCAAACGCGAATCCGGTGTCGGGGTCAAACCCGTTGGCATCCACTCCATCGCCGATGGGCAGCGTAGTGATCACTTTTCCGGTGTCCGCATTCACCACCGCCATCATCTTGTTGTCGCAGCCTGCAAACAGGCGGCGACTCTTAACATCCATCGCCAGACCGCTCGGTTCCTGGCAAGGGGCAAGCGGCCAGCGAGATTTCACTTTCAGATCTTTCGGGTCAAGCGCCAGGAGTTCGCTCTTGTCCTCCAGATTCACAAAAATTTCCCCAGTGCCCGTGCTCACGGCAAATTCGGGTTTTCCCTCCAACGGGATCTTGCCCACAACTTCTCCCGTCGCCGCATCAATCGCAGTCGAATCGCCGCTCCTCCCATTGAAAGTGAAGACGCGCTTGGTCGAGGAATCGAACACGATCGCATCAGGGTTTTCGCCGGCTTTGACCTTGGTAATTGGCTTCAGCGTATTGAGATCAAAAATGGTGACAGTGCCTTCGCGGCCGTTGCTAGTGAACCCCCGGCCGAGATCCGGAGCAAGCGCGATACCGTGAACGCCGGGCGTATCCGGAATGTCGCCCACAGGCTTCCCGGAGTCCGCATCAATGACGATCACATGGGTGGCGCGCGAGATGTAGAGCCGTCGCGAATCTGGATCGATCTTCAGATAATCCCATCCGCCTTCGCCTCCCAACTTGTAGGTCTTGATGACGTGCAGATTGGGGTCCGCCGCGAACACCGACTGACTAAGCAAGAAAGCAAAAACCAGACAGCCCAGGAAACGCTTCAAGGCAGCACCTCATTTTCGACATTCATTGTGAACTCAAGCGGCGCCATAGAATTCTACCGTCAGAACGCGATTCGTGCTCGACAACAGAGGTAAAAAGACGGTGAAAATCTACCTGCGCGACGGGACTTTATGAGCGCGGCGTGAAACTTTGATAGCAAGCTGAAGCAATCCACAACCGCGAAATGTAGGGGCAGACGCCCTCGTCTGCCCAAGTTGACCTGTCCGTCGTCGTAATTACCGGTCATCGCGATCGTGGTTCCGGTCCCAATCGTAGTTCCGGTCCCAGTCGCGGTCGGTACGCCACTCATGTCGTTGAGGGTCGTACCAGCCGTGGGCTTCATTCCAGCAGCGGTCCCATGTTTGATTGAGCTTCGCTTTGGCCTCTTCGGCTTGCGGGCTATGCTTGCCATGCTCGTGACGTTCGTGCTGGTAATGATCTTGCGCTTTTTCGACTTTGTGCTGGCACCGGCTTCGCTGGTCGGCGGACGCTTTTGGCAAATTGGTGAACAGCAGAGCCGCGCCGAGCGCGACGGCGATTGCGCTTGAGACTTTCAGACGATTCATTTTCAAGAACCCTCCTCTAAGATCCACATTTTCAGATAGGCCACTGTGACAAAGGGTTGCTCCCATCACTCGGGTGAAAACCCTGTACAAGGTGTTCTGGATTTAGAATCGATAGGTGGGGACAGCGGCCACTTCCGATATCCAGACGGAGCAGGCCCACTTCCGCGCGCGACGCTTCCTGGGTGGCGGGCACGTCCAGACCATCGCTGGTTTTCTTCTCCCCCGGCAATTTTCTCTGGAACAGGCTGAAGAGCGGCTAATAGAAGTCGAGCCCGGCATCCGCGTGCTCTGCCATTGTCATTGGCAGCGGGATCGGAGGTCCGCCCTCAGCGTGATCGTAGTACATGGCCTCGAGGGGTCTAGCGAATCGGCATACATGCTGGGCATCGCGGAAAAAGGAATGACGGCGGGAATGAACGTCATTCGCATGAACCAGCGCACTTGCGGCGGCACGAACCAGCTTGCGCCGACCCTATACCACTCAGGGCGGTCGGCGGACGTTGCTGCAGTGGCGACGAGTCTTGTGGAAAACGATCGCATAACGCGTTTTGCTCTGTGCGGATTCTCAATGGGTGGGAATTTGGTTCTGAAGACTGCTGGCGAGTGGGGAAGTTCTGGGCCGCCAGAGTTTTGTGCGGTGGCAGCGGTGTGTCCCGCGATGGATTTGGCCGCGTCGGCGGATGCGCTCCATTCGCCTTTGAACTGGCTGTATGAACAGTACTTTCTGTGGCAGCTAAGGGCCCGCATGCAGGCGAAGGCGAAGTGCTTTCCGGGAACATACGATTTAACGCGGCTGCGAGGTCTGAAGAGTTTGCGCGACTTCGACGACAAAGTCACGGCGTTCTATTGCGGATTCGAGGGCGCGTCAGATTATTACGCGCGCTCTGCGGCGGCAAACGTGGTGGACAGGATTTCGGTGCCGGCGTACATCCTCTACGCGGCGAACGACCCGTTCATTCGAATTCTGCCGGAGACTCGCAAGAAGATCGCAGGCAACTCCAATATTACTTTCCTCGAGACGGAAGATGGCGGCCACTGTTGTTTCATCGGCACGCGCGACGCATACGACGGACACTTCGCGGAGCGGGCGGCGGTGGAGTTCTTCAAATCCGTTCCTCTATGAGGCTCTGTGAATCCTCTGGATTCACAGAGCCTCACAGAGGTAGAACGTTGTTCTTGTACAATCAAGCGGCGATGCGGCGTATGAGACGAATGCTGCTGGTGATGGCAGTGCTCTCCACAGCCGCGCTTTCCCTGGCCGAACCTGTCTCGCAACTCCATGCCACGAACTACGTCAATGACTTCGCACACGTCCTCAGCGCGGAAACAATTGCGGAACTGAATGACACCTGCCAGCAAATTGACCAGAAGGCGCGCGCACAAATTGCAGTTGTGCCGATCAATTCGCTCGACGGTGCCGATATTGAGAGCTATGCGAATAACCTCTACAGACAGTGGGGGATTGGGAGCAAGTCCACAAATCGGGGAGTGCTAGTCCTGCTGGCGGTGAGGGACCACAAGTATCGTATCGAGGTTGGGTACGGCCTCGAGCCGATTCTTCCCGATGGCAAAGTCGGCGGGTTCGGGCGAGAAGCTGTTCCGTTCCTGAAACAGGGGGACTACTCCGGGGCAGTCAGTCTGATGACGCTGCGAGTGGCCGACGTAATCGCCCAGGATGCGGGGATTCAACTCTCCGGGGCGAGGCCGAGGGCTCCGGCTCAAGAGGAACCTTCTCCCGGCATATCTTTATCCGGAATCGCCGTCATCATTATTATCGCGATCATTGTTCTGGCAACCCCTCTGCGGAAAGTTTTGTTTTGGTGGCTGCTATTCAGCGGCGGCCCTCGCTGGGGAGGCGGCAGTGGTGGCTGGGGCGGCGGAGGCTTCGGCGGCGGCGGTGGAGGAGGATTTGGCGGCTTCGGTGGAGGCTCATCCGGCGGGGGCGGCGCAAGCGGAGGCTGGTAAGGAGAGGCGACAGGCGATGACCGAGGAAAAGATGACCGAAGAAAAATTGATTCGCGAGTTCGTCGAGAGGATGCGAGCAGCCGCGGGCGAGAACCTCGTAAGCGTGGTGCTCTATGGTTCAGCCGCGGAGGGAGAATTTCATCCTGAATATTCGGACCTGAACACGCTCTGCGTGCTGCGCGACGCGTCCTTCGCTTCCCTCAACAAGATTGTCGGCGTTGTGGAGTGGTGGCGCGGGAAGAAGCACCATCCGCCCTTGGTCCTGACATTGACCGATTTGAGAGCTTCAGCCGACGTGTTTTCCATAGAGTTCGTCGACATGAAGCAGCGGCGTCGGGTGCTCTATGGAGAAGACGTGATGAGCAGCCTGGACGTTCCGATGACTCTGCATCGCTCCCAGCTTGAATATGAGCTGCGAGAGAAGTTATTTCTGCTGCGCCAGCACGTCTTGTTGGCCGGTAGCGATGAGAAGCAGTTGTGGGAAGTAATGCTGAATTCGCTGTCGTCTTTCACCACACTCTTCCGGCATGTGCTGCTCGAAATGGGCGAGCAGGGCCGCAAACACTCGCGCGAAGCGGTCGAGGACCTGTCGGCGCGACTCAACTTCGATTCATCCGCCTTCGTACAGTTGATTGATGTGCGCGCAAAGAAGGCGGACCGCAAGCAGTTACGCGCCGCAGAGGTCGTTGCAAAATATTTGAGCGCCATCGAGAAAGTGGCGGCGGCAGTGGATACAATGCAGAGTTCACATGGGATTTAGTTTCGCTGTGTAACTCGTCCGCTGCAGGGGGTATATGGTTTTCAAGGTTTGGAGAAACTCGCTAAGACTCGAGGATTGGGAAGGGCACGACTTCCAGTCGTGCCGCAAAAGCTGCCAGATCGATCTTTCGGCACGGCTGAATGCCGTGCCCTTTCCGGTTGGCCCGTTGGCCCGTGACCTATCGAGTTTCTTCTTAGTCTGACAGTACTGGGATCGGAAGTTCTGAGGAGAAACCATGAGCAAAGCAATGATCGTGCTTATCACCATTGTGGTCTTGATCCTGCTTGCATTTGGCAAATATGTGAGCGTGAAGAACACGCTGGTTGCAAAGAATGAAGCCGTCAAGTCCGCTTGGTCGCAGGTGGACGTCGTGCTACAGCGGCGTGCGGACCTGATTCCGAATCTGGTCGAAACCGTGAAGGGGATCACCAAGCAGGAGCAAACCGTGTTTGGCGAGATCGCACAGGCGCGGTCGCAATTGCTTTCTGCGAGTACGCCGACCGACAAGATTGCCGCGAACCAGCGTTTGGATGGCGCACTTGGGCGTCTATTGGCGATCGCCGAGAACTACCCGCAATTGAAGTCGAGCGAGAATTTCCTGCGCCTTCAGGACGAACTAGCCGGCACGGAAAACCGTATCGCCGTCGAACGCAAGAACTACAACGACACGTTGCAGGATTACAACACTTACGTGCAGCAGTTTCCCAACAGTTTGTTCGCGCAGTGGGCAGGGTTCAAGAAGAATGATGCGTACTTTGCTGCGTCCGAGGGATCCCGGGCAGTACCGAAGGTGAATTTCTCGACTCCGGCGCCGCAGCCTGCTCCGGCGCACTAGTCAAGTTTTTGCGATGACTTAGTCTGGGCATTGAAGTGAGGGCGGGCGAGCCGCCCTCACAGATCTTCAAGCTAAGGTGTTCCCGACGGCGCTCCGGCCATCTGCCAAGAAAACGCCAGGAATGACGATGCCGTTAAATCAATGGCTGGCTCCACAGTGGAAAAGGACTGCACGAAATCCTTGTACACGGTTTTGCTGGCATTGAATGGCGCGAACACATCCACCCCGTTTGGAGGGCACGTTACCATTCCAGTAAGCGTGCCTTTCGCCGCGAACGAGTTTGGACCTTCTACCGCCGCCCCTGAAAGGAACGGGGGCCCATTCGGTGGCATCGGGACCAGGTTCGTCACTTGATGCTGCATGCAAAGTGGGAAGGTGCTGCCATCGTTCACGATCAGCGACGTCCCCCACGCATTTGCTCCCAGAATGTTGGCGAGCTGGCGATTAGCGTAAACGGCGGTAGAGGTGCTCCCGTTCAGGGCCGGGCCATTCAGAAAACTGTACTCAGCAGCCATCACGGCGAGACCTCCTCCATGGGACGTGGTGTCATACACCCCCCACGGGAAGCCGAATCCGAACGGATCGGTGTTGCTCTGAGTTATGGCCTTGTTTAGCTGCTTCTGCAGGTCTGCGAGCAAGGCAGTCTGATTCGTCTCCAGACCGGTGCCGCCCGGATTACCTGCCAACGCCAATGCGCGGTATAGCTCAAAATGCGCCAGGCCGGTGACGTCGTAGAGATTCAGGGTATCCGCAGCATCGCCCGGGCCAGTGATGTAAGCATTCGCCCAATGCGCTGCTTGCTGCAGATAATAGGACGCAGGGTGCGGACCGGCAGGACAGTTAGTGCCACATCCTTGCAGAGCAAAATAAAGTTCCGTGGCGCCGAGTTCCATGTCATCGCGCCATTCGGTCTCGGGATAGAAGCTGAAAGGAGCTACCGTCAGCAAGTTGCCGCTGGGCGCGGTGTTCGCGAGATCGAAAATATGCTCGGCGGATAGCAAGCACTGGTTGGCGTACGCGGAATTGCTCGTCTGATATGCGTGATAGCAGAGGGCAAAGTCGGCCGCCATCCGCCCCGCCAGATTGGGACTAATATGCGCGCCGGCGCCGCCCGCAGTATTGATGAACACTGGCCGATGGCAAATAAAGCGGAACTGGGAAGTACATCCTCGGAAGGTATCGTCAGCCTGCGGCAATCGCCAGATATCGTGATCGCTTACGGTCTGCGCGTTGCCATTTCCGATCCCGACCTGATAGTAGAAGGTCTGAATTGAGTCGTCCCACATTTCCGGCAGCCAGTCGAGACCGAACTTCGCCTCCGCTGTAAAGTTGGAACTCGCGGAACCAGCGCCCATCTGGTTGGGGAAGTCCCGAATGCCAACCAGTATTAGCGCCACCGTATAACTATGGGTCTGGACGAATTTGAGATAATCGCCAGCATCCCACCATCCACCTGCGGCGTTGATGACTGCGCCGGTTGGCGTCAAGTCGCCTGAGAATCGGCCGTTGCTGTTCATATTCGGAGTGAGATATACCTTCGCGCTTTGATCATTCAGGTGACCGCCGGCCGTGCGCAGAGGGGTGGCAATAAAGTTTGGTCCGTCCCGCTCGTTCTCGTAGTAGAAGAGCGAATTGCCGAGTGAGGTCGAGTAAACGTTCGCAGCCGAGTCAATCTTGAAGTTCGGCGAGGAAGCAGCGATGGGGCCGGTCACGCTGATGGTGTATGTGCCTGAGGTGACGAAACTATCGAAGTCAAGGGCATACACATCCGGATAGCTGCTGCTCCAGGAACCGAGGTTGGCCCCGATGGCGGCGGGCCCAAATACCGTAGAGCCACTGGAATTCTTTACTACGAATGTAGCCCCGGTTTCCGCCCCGGAGGCCATCAAGTAGGCGCGCTTCGAGCCGCCGGAGACATAACCGACCTGGTTGACCCGCACGAATGCACTCTGTGCGTAAGCTGCAGATGCGAGCACGGTCAAGATGAAAATCCGGCTTACGTTTGAGAAAAATTGTTGAGAGGAACAAGTCGGGCGATTTTCAGCTTCCTTCGTCATAGGAGGGCTCCTATATTGAAAGGTTTTAATAAATTGGATGAATGCTGATCCTTTTCGCTGCGGACTGTCAAGAGGGGAGATGCCTATTTCTGAGCAGACCGAAGTTGTTGGTATGCGAACAGTTTAAGCGGGTCGCACTCGGCTTCGAGTCCAAGTCAGTAGGTCGGCGAATCGGCCCCTCATTCTTGTTCGCGCCAATGACAGCACCAGCATCGCCAAAAAGATAGTCAGCAGCCCTCCGGACGCTCCTAAGATGCTCTCGCTGCGGCGCGGCAGAATGCTGAAGCGTCCATAAACGAACTCGATGTGCACCCAGTAAACCAGCAGAGAAGTCTTGCCAAGCTGAATGAGCGGACTAAATCCGCGCTGTCCCAGTCCCCAGCGGCACCAGGCGTATGCGAATACCACGAGCAGCAGCAGCATGCCGAGACGAATCATGAAAAAGTTCGGGCTGGTATGCCAGAAATCGTACACGGGATAGATTTGCCACGACCGTGAGTCCAGGAATTTGGCGCCATAGATGAGAACGATTCCAGCGCTACCTGCGAGCAAGAACGCGCGCACACCGAACTTGCGAACGTAGTCGCTCATCAGAAGAAATCCGAAGGCGAGACCGGCAAAGGCGAAAGCTGTCCACGGAAAAACTGGAAACAACCAGGCTTGCGGCTCGCCGAGGTTGTGGACGCCGTTAATGTAAGTCTCAACCGGCCAAGGCAGGAATCGAAGACGCCAGGTCGTCCAGAGCAGTGGAGTAAAAGCTGAGATCGCAGCACAGACCAGCCCGGCGGCCACTACTAGGCTTGCGTAGGGGCGGGTGCCCTCACCCGCCCACCCCGGAGGAGAGCCTGCCTTGAGCTTGTCGAAGGGGCGTCCGGGGCTACCTCTTGCATCGATGATTGCAAGCACCATCCAGCAGACGACTCCCATAAGCATCATAGAAAGACCGATCGTATTCAGGATATCCACGCGAAACAGGTCGCTCCAGGGCGCCCACCCCAAAGCGATGGCGAATTCCTGGATTCGGAAGAGCAGTCCGAGAGCAAAGACTTCAGCGCCGCGGCGAATGGTGGTCTTTGCGATCTGCCCGGTAGAAAGCCCCTTCTGCAGAAGCTTGTCGGTGACAATGGCAAAGGAAACTCCGGCAAGGAACAGAAATAGCGGCGCTGGAAATGTGCCCCCGAGTTGCGACCACATGAAAAACGTAGATTGGCGGGCCGCGCCGCCGAGCCAGGCGTCATAGCAATGCGTCTGGAACATCAGCACGCAAGCTAGTCCGCGCAGCCAGTCAATGTATGCCAGCCGGGATGACGGCGCAGCCATTCAGAGCAGTATAGAGGGATTGCTTCACCCGGTGAGAGTACTAAGCCGCCGCAGCCCGTGGCGCATCGGCCGGGGACAGCTTGGCGGCTTTCAATACAAGATATTTCCCGCGCGGCCCGGCCAGAAATCGCGCCAGCAGTCCGGCAACGCGGTCGAGCAGGACACGGTCTTCCGATCCAAAGGCGCTCTCGCGGTCGCTTTCCGCGTTCAGGAAGCCAAGCTCGCGTCCGCCAACCCGCATTGCGACTACAATTTTTTTGCGCGTTCCGTGCACCGCAACCTGGTTGGGCTTAATGAGAGCTTCCTCCAGCAGCGACGACGACGATTTTTCGTCCAGCGTCAAATAAATTCCCACCCAGCTATAGTGCCTGCCTTCGCACAGCAGCCCGGCAATCTCTTCGAGCGGCGAGCAGTGGAACGAAGGACGATTGTCAGCCAGCACTTTTTTGACGTCGGCAAGCAGGTTGCGCGTGGAACGGTAAGGTCTCACGGGGCTCCTGAGGGGAAATGGCGGTCGGAGAGTAGTTTAATGCGCGCGGGGACGGGGGTCAAAGGGGTAGGATTTCGCGTGTAGGATTTCGCGGTGGGTGAGTGAGTCTGAGGGAGGCCACAGCCGTTACTGGTAGGGTGATCCGATACACCCGGATATGACGCACCTGCTCCGGAACTTTGCACTGGAAAACCTGCATTGGGAAAACCGCACTGGAAGGGCCTGAGAGGCTTTTGGGACACAGGTGAGGCCCAGGATCGGAAGGTGTGTCTACATCGAGGCTATGTCTAAGTCTCTCGCCGTGGTACGTTCCTTTTTGGAGGTAGGCTGATGTCACAAGCAAGGACAGAACACGGTCAGTTCCGATTCATAGTCAAAGAATACGAAGACGCACCCCGTACATAACGGCAGAGCCACTGCGGCAAGGCATCACTGCATTCAACGTAGGGTTTGGTTTGCCCGCAGGCAGCACGTTAGATCAAGCGAACAGGGCTGCTGATTTCATGAATCGAAACTTGGCGGGCATGTTCCTGACAATCTTCGATACTCATCAGCTCTACAATCATCCGAAGGCCAGCTAGGACAGTGAAGTCACTTCTTTGTCCGGGAGTTCATCTTCTGAACCTCCTCATGTATCATCTCCGCCGAATCATGCGAGTTTACGTGGAAGCTCTTGCATTCTTCGATGTACTGAGAAACGCATGCCTCGCTGCCACGAATGGTTGGGCACGTCTCAATCGTGGTATCCATTAGGTCGCGCATGGCGGCTCGCTCGTACTGATCCGCTGTCGAGCGGTTCCTGTACCAGTTGTACGAGTAGATTGACGCGGCGATAACTGCGACTCCCAGAACTATTCCGGCGGCAATCTGAAGAACTAGTTTCACAGACTAGCTACCTTTCGGGAAGAACCACACTCTGACGCAGGTGAGGTCACACACAGCACTGAGCGTTGGTGCGGGGAACAGGACTTGAACCTGCACGCCTTTCAGCACACGGTCCTAAGCCGTGCGCGTCTGCCAGTTCCGCCATCCCGGCGCTAGATTTCTTCAATCGTATCACTCGGCGGGTTGGCCAACCCGTTGCACAAATCCAAACTGAGGGTGCCCGGCAGAGGACGGGAAAATCTCGGCGTGCAAGCTGTCGGGATCCCACCCTTTCGCAAAGGACGCGAAAGGATGGGGCACCCTCGGTTTGAGAAAGCGTGGGCACCCGCCTGCGAGGGGACGCCTTCAACAACTCTCCTCGGGCGTAATCTGTTCAGTTATTCCTCAACGTTTTGTCATTAATGTTCCATTATCACTGAACATTTTGATGACTTCGTTCTGGCGTGCGGCCCCGTCCGCCGCTCAAATCCTATACCCCGGTGGCTTGATGCCTTTATCGCGGAGATAGATTTCGGCCTGGCCGCGATGGTGGGCTACGTGAATGTACATGGCGAGGAGGATTTCTCGTCCGAGGAGGCGTCCGTTGGGAGAGTTGTGGGGCGTGTTCAGTTGCTCTTCGGTCAGGTTTTGGGATCACGGCGGAGCAATAGTCGAGGGAAAGGCATTTTCACACCCTACGGCTGGTCCGCAGGCTTCTCCCGGCTGACAACCTCCGGCTTAATCACGGCAAGATTGGCCGGGGCGTCGGGATGAACGCCGAAGTCCCACACATAACTGTTCATGCCCTGTTTCCCTAGCATTTCTGCAAGGGCATATTCGCCGGGAGCGAGGGGGGCCTTTGGAGTGAGCTTAATCCAGCCTTCGCTCAGTTGTTCAGCGGCGGCGGGGATTGCTTCCTGTTCCTGGCTGACCTTCCCGTACACCGCGGTCTTGATCGCTCCGACAATCCGCTTATCGCCTTTCACTTGCGCGCGGACGATGCGAAACCGGTCCCAGGGAAGCTCGGCAGCAGCCGGCTTCGAAGGTTCGTCTTCCTCGGCCGCAGCGTCCAGATTGATATATATGGCGGGCAGAGCCGCATGGATCTGGACCTTCGAACTCGGTCCGGGCAGTTCAATGGTGTGCTTGGCGCCGGCCACAGGATTGATGGCCGCGCGGAGAACATTGTGCGCCACATGGCGGTTGACCTCCCCGCCAGTCTGGTCCAGGGGCACCAGTTCTGGCTGGGTCAGATAAGTGTCGAGCGCATAAACGCCTCCCTCGGGTGGGAGGCGCAGCCCGGGAGCCACATGCGGCGATTTTAGTTCCTCTTCCTGCCGTGCAGCTTCCAGCTCCTTGTCGAGAGCAACCGCCTCAGGGGCCATCTTGCCGGCGGCGCGGTCTTTTTCGTACTGATTGGTCGCATCCCAGTCAACCAGAGAATTGGGGACTTCCTCCCAGTCACTGCGCTCAGCGCTGAAATAGTGGACCCGGTCGGCTTTGATTTCCCATTTGGTCGCGAGCTGGTAGGAACCGTCTTTCAGGATGAGCCGTTTGTTTTGTGTCTGACCGACGCCGGGCGACGGCCACGCCAGCAGCGTGCACAAGAAGAAAAGTGCAGAGAGAGAAGAGCGGAGGCTGGCCATGACTCTCTCTAGTGTACTGCTGAATGCCTGCTGGGAGTGTGGGGACGGACGCCCTGGGCTGTCCCCAGGTCGCAAGGCCGCGCGCCTCTAGATTGTTCATAAGTCGAGCTTGCTCGACCGGACGGACGAGGACGTCCGTCCCTACGCGAGCTGTGCTGAAGCCCGGAGCCTCCTGAATTTCGTCATTCCCCTCTGCCCTGTTTTTTGGCATAATTGATCGTGCACGCCAGCCTGCACAAATTTCCAGCACAATCTAGAGCGAGGCAACGATGTCGGCAAAGTACATCTTTGTAACCGGCGGTGTGGTGTCTTCATTGGGCAAAGGGTTGGCGGCAGCGTCCATCGGGTGCCTGCTCGAAAGCCGCGGAATCAAAGTTAACTTGATGAAGTTTGATCCATATCTGAACGTCGATCCGGGCACGATGTCTCCCTTCCAGCACGGCGAAGTTTTTGTGACTGACGATGGAGCGGAAACCGACCTTGATCTGGGTCACTATGAGCGCTTCACTCACGCCCGGCTCTCGCGCGACAACAATTGGACCACTGGCCGAATTTATGAGCAGATCATCGCCAAAGAGCGGCGTGGGGATTATCTAGGCAAGACCGTACAGGTGATTCCGCACGTCACCAACGAGATCAAGTCGGCGATGAAAAAAGTTGCGCAAGATGTGGACGTGGCCATCGTGGAAATTGGCGGAACCGTCGGCGATATCGAATCGCTTCCGTTTATGGAAGCCATCCGCCAAATGCGGCAGGAACTGGGGCGAGAAAACACGCTGTTCGTTCACGTGACCTTGGTGCCCTTCATCGCAGCGGCGCAAGAGCTGAAGACCAAGCCCACGCAACACTCGGTAAAGGAACTGCTCAGCATCGGGATTCAGCCGGACATGCTTCTCTGCCGTACCGACAGGTTCCTCTCGAAAGACATCAAGTCGAAAATTGCTCTTTTCTGTAACGTGGGAGAGGAAGCCGTGATCACCGCCAAGGACGTGGCTTCGATCTACGAAGTGCCGCTTGTCTTCTCCCACGAATGTGTGGACGTTCTGGTATTGAAGTACCTGCATCTGGAATCGAAAGAGCGCGACCTGAAACAGTGGGAAGAGCTGGTACACAAGGTTTACAACCCGAAAGATGATGTGAACATTGCCATTGTCGGCAAGTACGTCGAGTACGAAGATTCATACAAGTCTCTGAAAGAGGCCTTGGTGCATGGATCTTTGGCCCACAACCTGAGACTGCATGTGAACTGGATTGAAGCTGAGGGACTGGAAGCGGGGCAGCGGGCCTGCGAAGAGCAGCTTCAGGACTACGACGGCATTCTGGTTCCCGGCGGTTTCGGAAAACGTGGGATTGAAGGGATGCTGCAGGGGATCCGGTATGCGCGCGAGAAGAAGGTCCCATATTTCGGTATCTGCCTGGGGATGCAGACTGCCTGCATCGAATACGCGCGGAATATGTGCGGGCTGCCTGAAGCCAACTCAAGCGAATTTGATCCTGCGACTCCGCACCGGGTCATTTATAAATTGCGCGAACTGCGCGGAGTCGAGGAGCTTGGTGGGACGATGCGGTTGGGTGCCTGGACGTGCAAAATCGAGCCTGGAACGTTGGCGCACAGAATCTATGGGCAAACCGAAATCAGCGAGAGACACCGGCACCGCTACGAGTTCAATCGCGAGTACGAAGAAACGTTGACGGCTGCGGGGCTCCGAATTTCAGGTTCGACACCGGACGGCACCTACGTCGAGATGATCGAATTACCCGATCATCCACACTTCATCGGGTGCCAGTTCCATCCCGAGTTCAAATCGAAGCCGCTGGAACCGCATCCGTTATTCAGGACCTTCATCGGGGCAGCGTACGAACACGGGCGGAAGCGGCGCGCGGAAAGAGAAGCCGCTGAGTTGGAGATGTTCCACCGACCGCAGAAAGTCTCGACCAGATAAAAGGCTTAACCACAGAGGACACGGAGGCCACAGGGTATGATTAACTCTGTGTTCTGGAGCTTGCCCTGAGCGGAGCCGAAGGGTGTCCTCTGTGGTTAAAACGTGAGCGTCTCCTTCCAACTCGATAATGTTCGCGTGGGCTCGGGTGACCTGTTTTTGATTGCCGGCCCTTGCGTGATCGAAAGCGAAGAGCACGCGCTCTTTATGGCGGAAGTGATCAAAGGCATAACGCGCTCTTTGAATGTTCCTTTCATCTTCAAAGCCTCTTACGACAAGGCCAATCGCACTTCCATGCGTAGTTTTCGCGGGCCAGGACTCGTCGAAGGATTGCGCATTCTGAAAAAAGTGAAAGATGAAGTTCACGTGCCGTTGCTGACCGACGTTCACGAGGTCAAGGACGTTCCAAGAGTCGCCGAAGTTGTGGACGTTTTGCAAATTCCTGCGTTCCTCTGCCGCCAGACTGACTTGATTGTTGCCGCCGGAATGACCGAGCGCGTTGTGAACATCAAGAAGGGCCAGTTCGTCTCGCCCTGGGACATGCGCCACGCCGTCGAAAAATGTCGGGCGGCGGGAAATGACCGCGTATTCGTCACCGAGCGCGGTTCGAGCTTCGGATACAACAATCTCGTGGTGGACATGCGCTCACTGGCCATCATGCGCAAGTTTGCGCCGGTGGTCTTCGACGCCACTCACTCCGTGCAGCTTCCTTCCGCCTCCGCCGACGGAGATCACGCGGTCAGTGGCGGCCAGCCGGAATTCATCCCACTCCTCGCACGTGCGGCGGTCGCGGCCGGAGTAGACGGTGTTTTCATGGAGGTCCACGACAATCCTAAGGAAGCCAAGTCGGATGGAGCGAATGCGCTAGAGTCAACAAAGCTGCGCGAAGTGCTGAAGGAGCTGATGGCGGTGCGGAAGGCGCTGACCAGCGCACATGTAACTCCCTAGCGCGCCAATCGGCACCGCGTGGTCGTTACCGGTGCTGCCGAGCAATGTGTTGGCCGAAGACTGAGAGCTGACAGCTCCACCGTTAAAGCCGCCATTCATTTTGGAGGCGCTTGCTGCACGGCTGGAAGCCGTGCTCTCCCACTCGGGCCGCATCCGGGCGATTGGGAAGCATGCCTTTTTCGCGAACCATCGCTTCTTCGGGGCGAGGACAGCCGAGAGCCTTGCCCTGAGCGAAGTCGAAGGGGCGGCTGTCCGTACATGAGCAGAGTCAGCCTGCTGCACGTGCCGATTGTTCAGCGAGGCCAGGCGGCAAACTCGGGCGGAGCAGTTCCCTGCTCAGGCTGCTCGTCGCAATCCCGCCGCCACGGGCAGGCTGCGAAGCGCCAGGGCGAACATCACGTAAGACCCGCCGCGCAGCAGCAGAGAGATTCCCACCGCCATGCCGATAAACCACATCGCTGACCACGGCCATTCGGCCCACACCAACAATCCCAGTAGCAGGGTTATGCTGCCGTCGAACACCGACCATCCCCAATGAGGGAGTTTCAGCTTCGCCGCCGCGATGATTCGAAAAAGACCGATTACCGTGAGAAACGAAGCAAAGAGCAGAGTCCAGGCGAGCGCGCCGGCAGCGGGATGGGTAACGACGAGCAAGCCGACGAGTACTCCGAGAACACCGCCGATCAGGTGAAGAAACATGCTGTGTGAGCGGCGGGCCTGGAATCCATGCACCGCCTCGAAGATGCCGCTGATCACGAGCAGCCAGCCCAACACGATGACTGTTCCTATGGTCGCGGCGGGTGCAATGGCCAGAGCCACAACGCCGAGAACGATCATGCAAATTCCCAGGGCCAGCAGCCAGCCCCAGGTGTGACGAATCTCGTTGAACGCGGAGAGCAATATTGGCGTGGACATAAGTTCCTCCGTTGGCTGATTTCCAGTGCCCCGAACGAACCCGGTTCGCTTACGCGCAAACAGGCTACGCCTAATTAATGGTTGCGTCTAGGAGCTGGACTTGTGTTGTGGTGCACATCCGTCGCCCCGACGGGGCTGGACAGCCGAGGGCGACTGTCCCCACACGAGCGAAAACCAAAAGTCAAAATCAATGATCAAAAGCAAAGAGTCAAAGGCATCGCACAAGAGTGTCCGACCCACACGGTCATTTGTCTTCGTCGGGTTTATCGAGCGATCCCATGTCGGCGCTCGCAAGCAGTCCGCGCAAGGCGCGTTCACCGCCGGCTCCGCGCTGCTCGCCGGAGATATTGCCGGCGCGATCGATCACAACATAAATGGGATAAACATTGGCCTGATACATGGCGGCGAGATTGGTGTCCTCCGTGAGGACAATGCGACACGCGCGAGGATGCTGCTCGAAATATTTCTTGACTGTCTTCTTGGATTCGGCAACGTCAATCGCCAGCACAATCAGTCCTTTGTCGGCGAATTCTTTGTTGATGGCCTCGACCAGCGGCTCTTCGACGTGACAGTACTGGCACCAGGTGGTCCAAAACTCCAGCAGGACTACCTTGCCTTTCACCGACTCGTTGTTGAAGCTCTCCCCAGACATAGTTTTTGCGCGGAAGCGAGGAGCGGCCTGGTTGTCGTCATCGCCGCCCGAAGGCGCAAGCGGCGGCCAGCAGTAGAGGAAGAAACAGCGCGCAGCGCAGGCTGGGCTGCATGGTGGGAATGATAGCACAGGCCCAAAGAGAAAGAGCTGGCTCACTTTTTCAAAACTTTGGCCCTTGGAGCCGGCATCTTCCTGCAACCTGTTCTCGGCTGAAGGACATCGAATCTCCGGTCAATCCGGAAACTCTGAAGGAGGAACAAAAATGAGATACCTGCTTTTGTGCCTGGTTCTGGCATGTACGGCGTCAGTATGGGTGATGGCGGACGACTCGTCCGACAGCAAAGGGAAATCGGACACGCGAACCATTACGGGATGCTTAACGCAAGGCGACAGCGCGAAGGAATTCAAGTTGACCGCGAACGACGGCAGTACCTGGGAAGTGCGCAGCAGCAACGTGTCGCTCGCGGAACATGTGGGACATACGGTTACGGCAACGGGAGTGGTCTCGAACGCAACCGCTCACAACATGAAGGAAGACACCAAGGACATGGCCCACGATGCCGGCATGAAGAAAAATAATGCCGAGCACGGACATTTGAAGGTCACCGATGTGCAAATGGTGAGCGATTCGTGCTCGAAATAACTTGATGTGAGAGAGCTGGCACGTCGCCAGCTCTCCTTCTACTTCTGAGTGGTGACGCTAACTTGAAATAAACACAAAGTCCCTCGACTCCGCTCGGGATAGCTCGACCGGCAATTTCGAGTCCTGTCGCGTCTTCTACTCTGCAGCCGCAAACGTTTGTGCAACAGTTCGCGCACTCAGCATTTGACCGGACTGGCTGGGATGAACGTCGCAGGTGAACTCGTTCCGCGGCGACGCATTCAGTAGTCCTGCATTGCAGGTGTGTCCGCCAGCGGGCACGGAGGCAGTCTGAAAGGCGGTGAAGACGTCGGCAACGATTGTGCCTGTCTGGGCCGAAGCCGCCGCGATTGCCTGGTTAAGAGCTGCCGTGAAGCCGGTTTCAATGGGATCCGAATAGTCGACAGAATAATAGTTCACTACGACGATGATCCCCCTGAAGCCGGTCGCGCGCAGGTCATTCAGAATCTCCAGTAGGTTAGCAGCTACATCTGTGAGGACCTGCTGCAGCCCCGCAGCAATACACGCTGGAATACCGCCACATGCATTTCTGAGCAGGAGGAGATCATTGGCCCCGAGGCCAACCGTCACCAGCCGCGTCTCCGGATGCGACTTGAGAAAAGAAAGCGCGAAGTCCAGTTGGGTGGACGTGTAAGAAACATGGAGCGGCACCGCTGCCCGGTAGGCGCGACAACCGTCGTCGAGAGCGGTCGAAGATAGAAAACTGCCAGTAGTTTCTCCGGGGCAAGCCGCGTTGCTGGTACGGAGCTTGATCGCCTGGCCCACATAAGTGGGGAACCCAATGAAATTGTCGGGATTAACGTACTCAAAGCCCGCCTGCGTGATGAAGCCGAAACTCACGCTGTCGCCCAGGGCGAGGTATGGACGCCCAGGACCGCTGGCTGCCATAAGAGAGGTCGCAGTTGAAAGGATGAATAGAATGGAAGCAAAACACGATGGCTTCATGGGAGTCCCTCCACAGAAGTGGCGTTCCGAACAGTTGGGATCGGATTGCGTGACTCAGAAAACGGCAAAATTATATATCACCTGTCACTTAACGCCGGTCCATGCTCAGCAAACTAACGCAACCCGGAAATCTTACCCGTATCCCTTCGAGCATTCGATCTGGAGTTTTCGAGATAGCATACAGTTCGGCTGTGGAAATTCCTGTCAAGGCCTCTCCCATAACCTGTTACAACTCCAGTACATATATTTATAGATAATATTACAGAATTGGTAATCGCTATAGGCTATCATTGAATTAAGAAACATCCATTCAAAGCGCGGCCTGGCGGCCGCGCTTTTTGTTTACGGGAGACACAAAATGATTGGGGCGATGACATGGGAAATACCCGAAGATGCGGGATTAAGAACTGCAAAGAAAGAGGAGAGTGGGCCGAACTGTGTTTCATGGCGAGAGCAGCGTCGGGCGGGTTCAGGGTGAGCCGGCCGCATGGAGACTCAGCAAGTTACGACGTGGGTGTCGAGCACAATGGCCGATTCCGGCGGGTACAGGTAAAGTCCACCACCTGCCAGCGAAAGGGGCCTATACCTGCAATATCACAGGGACGAAACGCATGCGTTACGCCACCGGTAAGCTCGACTTCTTCGCCGTCTACTTGGTGCCGATCGACTTGTGGTACATCATTCCGTTTGAACTGGCAGCGCGCAAGAGTTCATTGAGTCTCACGCCTTACAATGGCGAGAAATTCGGCCAGTATATGGAAGCCTGGCATCTGCTACCGGGGAGATGAAGGCCGATAAGGATTATGCAGCTTTCGCGCGCTTTGGTTTCTTGCCCTGTATGTGTTCGGAGAGCAGCTTCTTAGCTTTCTCCAATTCGCGACGGCGTGCCGAGGTAAGGTTGCGGCCTCCGCGATTGATAAAGTAGGTCAGCATTCGCATCCCGGAGCCAGGACCTTTGGGCGACACTTTCTTCGAAGCCAGAGTGCGCGTGATGGTGGCGGCATCCTTTGTGAACAGGCCCGCGGGGGGATGGGTAGAGTCCGTGGTAACTCGTACGACCCATCTTTTCTTGGCGGTAGGCTTCTTGCCGGACATATTTCTCCACGCAACGCAGAAAATCAGGTGGCCCCCCTAGGGGGCCATCTGCGCCATTGGCTTACTCAACAACGAAAACGGATATGCGGACTTCGGGATGAAACGCGTCAAACAGGAAATACTGGCCATCCACGTACTCGATATAACAGTCGTCATCGAAAGCCCACTCTGCCGGCCAGGGATCGACTAGCTGGAATGAGTATCCGCCGTAGACGACCACAGGTTGCGGGCTGTTGACGATCTGCGTCCGCTGCACCTTGAAGGTGTGCTGGCGACCGAAGCTAGAGCGAAACTTGTCATCGGGGATATGTTTCCCGCCTTGAGCGTGGGCGCGATGCTGTTGCTGATCACGATCCATGCTCCCCTCCGGACGCTGCTCCGACTGCGGCCGGGCTTCGGGCTGGCCCCGGTGCTCATCTTGACGAGCGCCTGGTTGTTCGCGGTCGCCTTTCCTCTCGTCGGGTTTCGCAGCCTTGTCTTCGTGCTTGGCCTTATCCTCTGGTTTAGCTTTCTCGTCCTGCTTATGCGCTGGTTTTGCCTCGTCGGGCTTGGCTTCGTCCTGTGCAAACACAGGAGCCGTTGTCACCAGAAGCAGAAACAGCACCGCGGTAACGATAACTCCAAGTATTCTCATGTGTGCCTCCAATTTCTTGCTGCTTTTCGAAATTGCACGTGGTCCCTTTGATCCGTAATTCGGATGACTGGCAATAGGCGCGGGATGCTTGCCAATCCCCCTGGGCTTGGCCGGGAAAATCGGGTATCCACAGGCACGAGAACTGGGAATCTGGTAACCTGCTGACGCGCCAATTTCACACAAGGAGGCCTATATGGCAGTGAAACCCATCCCTGAAGGTTATCATTCAGTAACCCCTTACCTGATCATCAAAGGCGCGTCCCGGGCCATCGAGTTTTACAAGAAGGCATTCGGCGCGACCGAATTGATGCGGTTCCCCGGGCCCAACGACACAGTCATGCATGCCGAGATCAAGATCGGTGATTCGCCGGTCATGCTGGCGGACGAAGGTGAGACGTCGACTTATCGTAGTCCGCAGACTTTTGGCGGAAGTCCGGTGAGCTTGATGATCTATGTGGAAGATGTGGACAAAGTTTTCAACCAGGCCGTTTCCACGGGCGCCAAGGCGACTCGTCCGGTTGCGGACCAATTCTATGGCGATCGCCTCGGAACTCTGGTTGATCCCTTTGGGCACATTTGGACAATCTCTACCCATAAAGAAGACGTTTCGATGGAAGAGATGCAGCGGCGCATGGAAGCTTTACCAAAGTCGGCGTAGGCTTCGCAGTCTAAATAGTTTCCTGGACAGCCGGTTAAGCCCACCCTTCGTAAAGCAACAGGAAGGCGCGAAGGGTGGGTTGCCGCAACGTGGTTTTACTGGGCAGGTCTTTCTTTTGCGCATGGGGACGATTCTGCTGATCGCGGTGGCGGGACTCATCGCCCTTGTGGTGGGTTCGCGATTCTTATCTGGCACGGCAATGCCTGCGTCCGGGTCGGCGGCGCCGGAGTTTACTTTGAACTCGCAGGATGGCACGGAAGTCAGCTTGAAAGATTATCGCGGAAAGTGGGTTGTGCTTTATTTCTATCCAAAAGATTTCACCAGCGGTTGCACCATGGAGGCGCACAACTTTCAGCGTGACCAGGCCGAGTACGCGCGTCGGAATGCGGTGATTCTGGGAGTCAGCGTGGACAATGCCGAGTCGCACAAAAAGTTCTGCGCCAAAGAAGGCCTCAATTTCAAGTTGCTCGCGGATACTTCTCACCAAGTTTCCAAACAGTATGGCTCGCTGATGAATTTTGGCGTAGCGCAGATTTCCGCGCGGCATACATTCTTGATTGATCCCGAGGGGAAAATTGTGCGGACCTTTGCCAGCGTGAACCCAACCAGGCACAGCCCGGAAATGCTGGCAACGATCGATAAACTCGTCAGTGAAGTGTCTGAGGGCTCGCGCTAGCTCGGACTCAGTTCCCACCGGACAGACATTCCACAAAGTACTAGCGCCTCTTACAGGCGCAGGTTTACTTTCGGGAGTACTTCTTCGCGTATTCAGGCACGCTGATTCCCTCGAGCAAGCGCGAGTCGCTCAACGGACTGCCTGCAACCACGTCCAACGGAATTACTCCCGCCCAGGTTGGAAACGGGTAATCCTCCTCATCATCAACCGGCGGGCCCTGGCGGACCTTAGCCGAGAATTCTTCGATGGGTAGGCGCAGGACCGTCGTCGCCTTCAGTTCCTGTTCATTCGGCTGCCGGGCATCTTGCCAGCGGCACGGCAGAATGTGCTCTGAAAGCGCGTGTAGGGCAGCAAGCTTTTCATCGACATCTTCAATCGCGAAGGCGGTGCCAAGAACCACGACAGAACGGTAATTCATGGAGTGATTGAAGATCGAACGCGCGAGCACCAGGCCATCGAGCAGCGTAACCGTCACGCATACGGGCACGCCGCTATTGGCATGGCGAAGCATCCGACTGGCGGCTGAGCCATGTATGTACAGCATGTCATCCTTGCGCCCGTAGCTGGTTGGGATGACGTACGGCTGGCCATCAATTGCAAAACCGACGTGGCAGATGAAACCCTCGTCAAGTATGTCGTAAATAGTAGCGCGGTCATACACTGCACGTTGGGGCTCGCGCACAACACGGGTGCGCGCAGAAGGATGGGACATGAAGAGGATACTCCCGGCAATCGCGAAGAATGAATACTAAGGGAGCCATGTTATCAGGTGGTCCTAAGTTGCACAGAGCTCGCATTACCATATAATGAGACGCCTTATGGGGCACGCTCATTAAAACGAGCCGGTGCGGCTTAGTTGGCGGTCAACGGAACTATGACTGAAAACAAGAAAACAGATTCAAACGGCGGTGCGGTCACGCTGAAAGCGGTGGCAGCGCACGTGGGGCTCTCTCCGGGCACGGTTTCCGCAGTTCTGAACGATGCGCCGTCGGCCAAGCATATTCCCAAAGTCACCCGCGAGCGCATTGTTGCCGCGGCGCGGAAGCTCGATTACCGGCCCAATTTTTTTGCGCGGTCGCTCCGCAAGCAGCGAACCTTCACCATCGGCGTTATCGCGCATGAGATTGGGGACGGATACAGTTCAACCATCATTGCTGGAATCGAGGACAGCGCCCGTCAAAGAGATTACTTCTTTGTTACAGGCGTTCACCGGCACGATCGCGAGCTCTTCGAGAAGTATTCGCGGCTGTTGCTGCAACGAGGCGCTGAGGGGATCATCACTCTGGATTTCAACCTTGCGCACTCGCTTCCCGTTCCCGCGGTGGCAATTCCAGGGCACACCGCCAATGAGGGCGTGACCAATATTGTCCTGGACCATCGCCGCGCGGCAGAGTTGGCGCTTGAGCATCTGGCCGGACTGGGGCACCGGAAGATCGCCATTTTGCGCGGACATCCGGAGAGTGCGGACTCGCAATACCGGTGGGATGCCGTTCAGGAAGTTGCCCAGGCAATGGGCCTCGAACTCGATCCGGAGCTGGTGCTCCAAATCGGCACCAAGGACACGACCCCAAACCTGGGCTATCCCTACGGCAAACAGTTGCTTGAAAGGAAGCGCCCCTTCACGGCTCTATTTGCCTACAATGACATTTCCGCAATCGGGGCGATTCGCGCCTTCCAGGAAGCGGGGCGACACGTCCCGAACGATATTTCAGTGATCGGGTTTGATGACATTCCGGCAGCGGCATTTCACTATCCCAGCCTGACTACGATTCGGCAGCCGTTGCGCAGGATGGGCGAGATCGCCGTCGAAATGCTGGTCGGCCAAATCGACGGCGATAAGGAGTGGCAGCGTGAAATTGCGGTTCAGCCCGAGATTGTAATTCGCGAGTCCACAGGGCCGGCCCGGCCGCTGAACATGTCTTAGCCGTCGCCGTGGATAATCTACAGCATTCACGGTATTGAACCTGGTGCCGATCTGTACGACTCTAACCCGAGTCTACCCGCCGTGGGTTTATTGTGCCCGCCCGCGAAATGGAAATAAAATCCGCCACTGTCCTCTGCATCGATGATGAACAAACCGCTCTGCAGTTGCGGCAGACGCTCTTGGAGTCAGCCGGATACAGGGTGCTGGCCGCGAAGTCCGGCGCACAGGGTATTAAGGCTTTCAGAGCTGAACCGGTCCACGCCGTCGTCCTCGATTACTGGATGGCCGACATGAATGGGCTGCAGGTGGCCCGTGAAATCAAGAAACTGAACCCGTCGGTGCCGATCATTATTCTTTCCGCATATGGCGAATTGCTGGACGAGAGTTTGGGCATTGCCGACCTATGGATCCGGAAAGGCGAAGAAGACCCGCAATACCTGCTGACCCGCCTGGACCAGTTGCTTAAGGCCAAACCTCTTCGAGAGCGATAAGTCCTGCCCTCGACCGTTGCGATCCAACTCAGGCTCATGGCAAAGCCTTAGAATCCTTGCGTGCCTGAATTGGCCTTCTTCATCGGGAAAGGCGGCGTAGGAAAAACCACCGTTTCTGCGGCGTACGCTATTCGAAGTGCGCTGCGAAATTCGGCTGGCCGAGTTCTGCTGGTCTCAACCGATCCGGCTCATTCGCTCGCCGATGTTTTGCAAATGAAGCTCCGAGATGCGCCAGCGAGAGTTCCGCTGAAGGGCCGCGCCAACCTGATGGCCTGGGAGATGAACTCAGCCGCGCTGTTTGGAGATTTTCTCGGCCAACACAAGCAAGACATTCTGGGTGTTGTGGATCGCGGGTCCTTGTTTACAGCGGAAGAGATCGCGCCCCTACTGGATACAACATTACCCGGAATGTCTGAAATAGCAGCTCTGCTCGCGATTCGGGACGCGATTCAGACGGAAAAATATTCCAGCATTGTGGTTGATACTGCTCCGTTCGGACACACCCTGCGCCTATTTAGCCTTCCCGAACAGTTTGTTCGGCTGCTCAATTTCCTGGAACTGGCGGCGGGAAGGGACCAGGTTTTGGCACAGCACTTTGGCGGCAGACCCGCACAAATAGAAAAGGGCACACGTTTTCTTGCGGACTGGCGCACCAAAATAGAGGAGCTTCAGCAGGCAATCACCCGCGCCGGCTTGTTCCTGGTAACCACCGCCGAGACTTTCGCGCTGAATGAGTCCGTGCGCTGCCTGCGAGAATTACGGAACTCGAATCCGAGTCTGAAAGTAAAGGCAGTCATACTTAATCGAGTGACTGGGCGATCCGGGAACTGCTCTAACTGCAAGAAGAAGGCAGCTGGCGCACGAGCGGCACGCGTTCGGCTAGGCAAGGAATACTCGTCGGCCAAACTTTATTTGGGCGAAGATCCAGGTTTCCCGATTCTGGGGACGAAACGACTGCAGGAATTTGCCGAACACCTATTTTCGGGAAAGCGTCTCGATGGAAGGCCGGCGTTGCCAAAAAACAAGAAACCAAAATTCCCTATGACTGCAGCAAAGTGGCCCACCCTGAATGCTCCTCTTTCGTTTGTTGTGGGAAAAGGCGGCGTTGGGAAGACAACAATTTCTGCCGCTCTGGGCTTCCATTCGCGCCGGACCTCGGCAATGCCGGTTGAGATTTGCTCCGTCGATCCTGCGCCTTCACTTGATGATGTTTTCCAGACTCCGATTGGCGATCGTCCTAAGCCGGTCCTGGGCGACCGGAACTTCAGTGCCTCCGAAATGGACTCCGTTTCGCTCTTTAAGAGCTGGGTCGCAGAAATTAGAGATGAGATTGAGTCCGCGACACGGGGCAATTATTCGGGCGTGCATGTGGATCTCTCTTTCGAGAGGCAGCTGTTTTCGGAACTGCTGGAGATTGTGCCTCCGGGACTGGATGAAGTTCTGGCCATATTTCGCATCATCGAGCTCTTTGGAGGCGAATTAGTCCGAGGCGCTTCCCGGAGAATCATTATCGATATGGCTCCGACTGGGCATGCGCTGGAGCTGCTGCGAATGCCCGAGCGCATCCTGGTCTGGTCCCGCCTGCTGTTGAAAAGCCTGGCGGTGCACCGTAAACTGGCGCTGGCCCGTGAGGCCGCTGTAAAAATCGCCACCCTGGAATTGCACGCGCGTGAGCTATCGAAGGCATTGAAGAGTTCGAAGCAAGTAGCGGTTTTCTCAGTCATGCTACCTGAGCCCCTCCCCGACCACGAGACCGAGCGACTGCTCAATGAGTTGCGGAACATGGGCCTTTCGGCGAAGACGATCTTTGTCAACCGCGTGATCATTCCGAACAAGGTCGGAAAGTGCCTTCGTTGCCAACTTGTGGCGGAATGGCAAGGAACCATTCTTGCGAATTTGAAGCGGCGATATCCTGAGAAAGAAATTTACGCAATTCGAAACTTCGAAACTGAGCTCGCCGGCAGGAAGGGATTGCGCGCGATTACGAGTGAGTTATGGCGGCTCAATTGAAGGCTGGCGACGGTCGCGTTCTGTATCTGTATGGAGTAACACTGTCGCGGCCGTCGAATGTTGCGAAACAACTGGGCGTCGATGGCCGTGCCAAGATCGAAGCCATCGAGTGTGACGGAATTGTCTGCTGGATGAGCTGGGTCCCGGCTGCGGATTTTGAAGATAATCTCGCGCGAAACATGGAGAACCTGGACTGGCTGGCCGAGGCCAGCGTTGCCCACCAGCGCGCCATCTCTGCAATCGCGCGCGAGACAGAAATTCTTCCTGCCCGGTTCGGTACAGTTTTTCGAACCGAAGCCTCTCTTCATAAACATGTGCGCAGCCGAGTTCGCGATTTGAAACAAGACTTTGAACGGGTGAAGGGGGCGGATGAATGGGGAGTCAAAGTATTTGCGATAAGACCTGAGATCCGTGTGAGGCCCGACGTTCGTACCGGCAAGGATTATCTGAAAGCCAAGGCGGCGCTGCTTCCGAAGCGGCGCCTGCAATCTGAAACTGTTAGTGAACTCGCTGGGTTTGAGCAGGCCTTGAGACTTGTTGCAGCAGAGACCGCGCCAGTTGGGAACATCAGCAGCGGCCAGCGGGGACTGACATTTCAAACATCACTCTTGGTGAAGCGAGCTGACCGGAAGAAACTCGAATCTATCCTCAAAAAGTTTTCGGAGCGCTGGGCGGAGACCCGCCGGATCGAATGTACCGGGCCGTGGCCGCCTTATTCTTTCGTGTCGCGGCCGGCTGCAGAGGAAAGAACAAAATGAGTACAGAAACCGGCAGCATGGTTTTTGCGGGAAATGATCCCGGTGACGAGATGTCACTGCTGGATATTCTGGACCATGTGCTCGATCAGGGAGTCATTCTTAGAGGCAACGTGGTCATCTCGCTGGCCGGAGTCGACCTGGTTTATCTAGGTCTTGACGTGGTTCTTACCTCGGTTGAAACGGCCATGCGGCACATTACAAGGTCTGCACCTGCTGCGGCGAAGAAGTAAGGCTCTAAGTCGAAATGCCACTGCTGTTGTACTGCATCGCCAAACCGTCGGCACTACAGGATGAGTCACAGCTCGGCGTGGCAGGAACGCCTTTGTCCCGCATAGAGGGCTCAAATCTGGCAGCTTTTGTTTCCCGTAATGATCATCGCGAAGTTTGGCTACAAGCGCCTTTGAGCACTTCCGCGCTGGAGTTTCACCGTGTGCTCACCGAATTATTTAAGTCGGCGGCAATCATACCCTTCCGCTTTCCAACCATCTTAGAGAACGATCAAGAACTGACAGAACTCCTCAACCAGCGGTCGGGCGAATACAATACGCTGCTGAGCAAGTTCGAGAACTGGACGCAGATGGAAGCACGGGTGAGCCATTCCGTCTCCGGCAGTTCAGCACCAACCGGTTCCGGGACGGAGTACCTGCTAGAACGACAGCGGCGACAGCGCGCGCTCGCTGATTTCGGTTCCGAACTTGGCACTGCGGCCTTCTCCGTTGCTGGGGAATGGCGTCAACGTAGTGTGAAAAGCGGGCTACGCTGTTTTGCCCTCGTTGAGCGCAACCGCGTCGTCGATTTCAAGGAGAAAATGCGATCCATTTCAGTCCCCGCGGGATTGAAGGTGCGAGTGAGTGGCCCGTGGCCGGTGACCGAATTCCTCGATCTAAATTGATGCGAGCCTTGGCTGACATGCCAGAACCTGCAGACACGAAGCCCGAACCTGAGAGCATGGATTTGAGTCGTCCCGAATCCCGAATCGACTGTACGCCAGAGAACATTGAGCAGGGACTGGCGAAACTCGTGCTTAGTCTGATTGAATTGCTGCGCCAGCTTCTGGAGCGCCAGGCAATACGCAGGATGGAGGGCGGCTCGCTCACTGAAGAGCAGGTCGAAAATATGGGTGAGGCTTTGATGAAGCTGGAGGCTAAGATCCACGAACTGGCCACGCATTTCGGGCTTACTCCTGCCGACCTGAACCTCGATCTCGGCCCTCTAGGCAATCTTCTGGAGAAATAATCGAAAGCACTCGGACAACAGCATCGTGCAGTACCGAATCCAACCTGCGGCGAAGTCTGAGCTTTCGGCCTCCTTTCAAGAAATCGGTTAAGACATTGACACGCAATTGCGAGTGCATTTAGCATCAGGCCCGCAGAATTGGGTGTTTGCGTTCTTCGAGCGCAAGAAAGTCAGCCGATGGAACGGGTACCGACAGTCTCGGGAACCACAAATCTCGTCGATATTCTTGACCGTGTTCTTGATAAGGGACTGGTGATTGCGGGCGACATCCGTGTGTCGTTGGCCAATGTGGAACTGCTCACCATCCGCATCCGGCTCCTAGTTTGCTCTGTCGACAAAGCCGAGCAGATCGGACTGAACTGGTGGAAATACGATCCGCACCTGACTATGCAGTCTCCAGTGGTTCCCGCTATCTCTGAAGGCAGACGCGTGGGGAAACGGTCGAAGGTGGCCAAACCAGGCCGAGGACGACGTAAGGGTTAGTTTCGGCCCATCGCAAGACAGGAGGGAAATTCTAATGGCAGTCGAACGAATGTCGGGCGGATCGAGCCTGATTGATGTGCTCGACCGGATATTGGACAAAGGCATTGTGATTGATGCCTGGGTCCGTATTTCCCTTGTTGGCATTGACCTGATCACGGTCGAAGCGCGTGTTGTTGTGGCATCAATCGACACTTACTTGAAGTATGCCGACGCGGTCGGACTCACCGGCTTGGTTTCTCGACCTCAGTTGGGTGGCGGCGAACGAATTCCTGAAATCGAAGTTGCGACCACTCGTCGGGTTTCGCGCGCACCGGCGGCCCGGCGGCGGCCGGCTGCGCGTCGAGGCTGAAGCCCGTTGAAGGGGTAAGTTCCCAATGGCGAGCCCGGTGCAAAGACCCAGACGCGAGCGTTTCATGGACCAGCGGTCGTCGAATGAATCCGCCGTCCTGCGTCTGATTGCCGCCGAGCGGCCGGAAGAAATCCTCTCTATCCTGCTGGAAGAGATCCTCTTCCTCGGTTTCCCGCGCGCCGCTGTGCTCGAAGTGGACTTCGATACTGGGGAAATCAAGCCTGCCGCGGCCCTAAACTGTAGCTCCGCGTTTCTGGAGAAACTCCGTACTTCGCTGTGGGCGAGCGAGAACCCTTTCGTGTCTGCCATTTTGACCCTCAAGCCCGTCCTTCTGCCTGATGGAGCTATTCGCAGTGGAGCTCTCTACGCGCATCCCATGATTTACCGCAGCCGCATACGCTGTTGGGAGGCGGAACGCGAGCGGCGCTCGGACTGCCTCGCAGTGCTAAATGCAGACCCCAAGCGCAAACTGCAAATTCAGCAGCAGGTTTGCTCGGCCTGCGGCATGAGATCGTACATCAGCTTGATCATTGGCCAACTCGGACGAAATACGAGCCAGGCGCAATTGCGCCAGTTTCGGAGTCTGACTGATCGCGCCAACCGCCACCTGTCCCGTCTTTTCAAAGTGGAGCACTACTACAATCGCATGCGCGATATGCAGGTCACCATCTCGCGCATGACCACGGTGATGGAGAGCATGGCCGATCCAGTCATCCTTACCGATAACCAGCATCGCGTAATCATCCAGAACCGTGCTGCAGAACGCTTCTTTCGTGTACCCGAGGGAGTAAGCGAAGGCGGAAAACGCGCAGTTGAATTCAACAATCTCCTTTTTTCGGCCGCGCTTTCGTCAATGGTAGTGAGCGCGGCGGATACCCCGCGAGACTTGACGCTGGTTGATGTGATGGAAGGCGAAGAAGTCCTTTTTGAGGCGGTGTGTGCGCCTACTTATGTCAGCCAGAGCCGGACCGGGATGGTCACGGTAATGCGCAATGTGACCGACTTGCGCCGAGCGGACCAGGAAGTGCGCGCTAATCTCGACAAACTGCGCGCGGCGGAAGAAATCGTCCGCCAGGACCGTGACCGGCTTAACGTAATAATCGAGAATGTCGGAGATCCCATTGTCGTCGCCGATAATTCCGCCAAAATCGTGCTGCTCGATCCTCTGGCCAAAGAGTTGTTTGGTTCGGCGAACGTGCCTCAAGATCCGCAGATCGTCAAGAATGAAGCCAAGCTGGATGCTTACTTAACATCGTTTACGTTTTCATTCCTGGACCATCAGAACAAGGCGCTCTATTTTTACAGTCCAGCTTCCGGGGCTGAGGTTGAGTACGCTGCCCGCTCTGGCAAAATTTACGACGCACGTGGACAAGTTGCCTACACAGTCACGGTTTTGCGCGACTTCTCCACCTGGAAAAAGCTGGAACAGTTACAGATGGAACGGCGCATGCTGGAAATGGAAAAATTCGCTGCGACTGGCAGGCTGGCCGGAACCATCGCCCACGAAATCAACAATCCAATGGAGGCCATCAAGAACGCCATCTATCTCTTGAAGAACAGGGTTGACCTCGAGGCGCAGCCCATTTACGACGCCCTCAAGAGTGAGACCGACCGGGTGACGCGCATCGTCCGCCAAATGCTTGGGCTCTATCGCAGCGCGGGCCAGTTGGGAACTTTCGATCTGAACAGCATCGTGGAGGACACGCTGACGCTCTTTTCTCGTCCCCTGGATAAAGCTGGCATCGTGGTGGACAAGCGCCTCGGCCAACTGCCTCCAATGAAAGGTTCTGCCGACCAGTTCCGGCAATTACTTTCGAACCTGGTGGTGAACGCTCAGGACAGTATGCAAGGCGGAGGCCAGCTAACGATCCGTACTCGTTACACCAAATCGGTGCGAGGAACCTACGGCGAATTCAGCATTGTGGTCGCCGATACCGGCAGCGGCATTCCTCATGAGATTCGCAGGACCATGTTTGAACCCTTCGTGACTACAAAAGGCGAGAAAGGGACCGGCCTAGGGCTTTGGATTGTGAAGGGAATCGTGGAGAACCATAGCGGAAGGATCCAAGTGCGAAGCAGCATTGGTCAGAGTACAATTTTTAAGCTAATATTTCCGGTTTCCCACGCGTGAGTTCCAGCGCCACACGGGGGTTTGAGGGCACGGAGTCAAGCAACTAAGCAGGGCAATTTATGGTCAAGAAAAACGGAACCAGGCCGCGCAAGAGCGCGAAGTCGAAGGATGAGGTCCGCCTAAAAATCGGCGACAATTCCGGGGTCAGAGAGAATGCACCAGGAGGAGGCGGACGGTACGTGTACGGCATCGTCCAGGGTAAAGAGGCGGTTACCTTTGGACGAAACGGGATAGGTGGCACGGGTGAGAGGGTCTACACCGTGAACTTCCGGGACATTGCCGCGGTCGTCAGCAACACTTCGGTTTTCATCTTTGATCCTACGCGTGAAAATGCCCTCGCTCATGAGCACGTTATTGAAACAGTGATGAAAAATTACACCATTATCCCGATGAGTTTCGGGACCGTGTTCCGCACGGACGACGATATTCGCGAAGTGCTCAAGAGCATTTATGCTTCACTGAAGGACGTACTGGACCAGATGTCCGGCAAACTCGAATTCGGCCTAAAGGTCAATTGGGACCGGGACCAGATTATCGAGGACACCAAGCAAGAAGATGAAGAGATCCGCAAGTTCCATCAGGAGATCATCCGCAAGCACCTCCAATCTACCTATCTCGCCCGGATGCAACTGGGGCGCATGATTGATAAGGCCCTCGCCGAACGCTCGATCGGATATGTGCGCGAAATTTATGAAGCTCTGCGCGGTGTATGCGTGGCTTCGCGGGACAACCAGCCGATCGGCGACAAAATGATTATGAACGCGGCTTTCCTAGTGGAACGGCAACGCGAGACGGAATTCGACAACGCGGTAAACAAGATTGCCCGCAAATATGGACAGCGCCTTAAATTCAAATACACAGGACCGTGGCCACCATATAACTTTGTGAACATACGGCTTAAGCTGGAACGCGTGGCTGTGCCGTAATTTTTGGGCAGGCGCTGAGGGCCGACGAAAGACTGGTATCGAATGTTGCTGGTTGACGATCTTCTGATGCTGCCGTTCTCAGGCTTTAACTTCATCCTGAGAACTCTGCAACGGGTTGCGGAAGAGCAGTACACCGATGACGCGCCAGTCAAAGAGCGACTGCTCGAGCTTCAATTAAAACTGGAAGCCGAGGAGATTAGCGAAAAGGAATACGAACGGCAGGAGGCCGCTATAATCCGCGAGTTGCGCGAAATCGAAAATCGCAGGCGCCAACTCGTGGGTGCGCCGGCGGCAGAGCAGGACCGCGGATTGGCCCTCCGAGCGGGAGAGGTTAAGGCTAGCGCTTCCGTAACTTTTCATCAGGATTCGGAACGCAAGTCTTAAGGGCAAAAGCGGGGAGGACAATTGAAGCGAAGGAGACAGCAGAAGACGAAGACTGCCCGCACGCTGAACCGTATTCCACCGACCGAACCTGCCGCGCGCGACGAGGGCCCACGCCTGATACCCTTGGATCAGCGGTCAAGAGAGCCCTCCCGCCTGGAGCACTATCTGGAGCTCGCCGACACCGCACTGGGTTTGAAGCGCAGCACCCGTTAAGCTGAGAAACCTAACGGGCTTCAGCCGTTTCTTTCTTGTTCTTAAGTCTCTCGCGAAGCTTGCCGATTAGAGCTTCGAGATCGGCCGGCTTGACCACGTAGTCGTCCACCTGCTGACGGAGTGCCTGCACAGCGGTTTCAAATGCGGGGTACCCGGTCAAGACCACCGTGACGCATCGCGGCTGAAGTTGCCGCATGGCGCTAACTATCCGGAATCCATCTCCCTCTTCGCTGATGTTGAGGTCGGAAAGCAGAACGTCGAATCGAGAGCTGTTGATCTCCGCCAACGCGTCGGCCACGCTGCCAGCAGTTTTCACCTCGAAGCCGTGTTCCTGCAAAACTTGCGGCAGAGTAAGCCGGATACTAGGTTCGTCGTCGACAAAAAGAATGCGCTTGCGGGATGGCATTTATCCGGCCCGGCTCGGAACGATGTCCAGAAGCTGAGAAGCTGATCATACCGCAACAGCAAACCAATGCAGCCAGGGATCGTGTAATTTTGATAAAAAAAGTTCGCAAAGTGTTCGATATCGAACAACCAGAGCGCTGCACCGCTATTTCTGACCCCCGGGAAATTGATATCGCAGGCCGACCCGGGCCAGCATTGGAGGGCCTAGGGTAGTGATAGACGGGGTGACGTTTGTTGTCGGTGCCAGCGCCACCGCATAACGCTGGTTAAGCAGGTTCTCGGCGGCGGCATAAACGACGATGCCGCCTCGAAGCTGGCGTCCCACGAATAAGTCCATTACGTAGTAACGATTAAGCAGCAGAGTATTGAGATCGTCATCGAATTGCGAGCCGGAATAGCGGCCTTGAACGCTGAACATCAGCCGGCTTGGTCTCCAGTATCGGGCCTCCCAAGTGAACTGGTGCCGGGGGACCTCCGCAATGTTTTTTCCAACCAGCGAGGAAGATGAGTTCACAACCGTGGCATGCGTGTATTGGTATCCGCCTGAAAACTCGATGGTGTCACTTAGATGTACCGCGCCATCCAGCTCGACGCCGAGGGACCGCGTCCGCCCCAGATTCTGGCGCTGATGCGTCGTTGTGGTGAGGGTCCCGTTGGTGACAGGATCAACAATATCGCCCCAGAATAACGTTGCGCGGGATTCGAGCTTGTTGCTGAATGCGGTTTCCCTCAGACCCGCCTCGGCTCCGGTCAGCCTCTCAGCTCGAAGCAATGGATTATTTTTCGTGAGGACGGGTCCTTGCTGGAAACTTCGATAGAGTTCGTTCAGAGTCGGGGCACGAAACGCGCGATAACCGGACAACGACAGAGATAGATTGCTACTCAGTGTCCGCATGATCGAAAGGCGGGGACTAAACGAGGTCTCGCTTCGATCGGCAAAGCTCTGGCCGACTGGCGGCCCGGAAGGGAGTGGTATTCGCACTGTGCTGCCGCGGAAATTTTCCCAATCGTCCCAGCGCGCTCCTGCAATCACCGTCCACTTGCGTCCGATTTTAAAAATGTCCTGGCCGAAAATTCCGGATGAGCGCTGCCGCCCTCCAGAGATCTTGTCGGAAGATGAGGTCACCAACCGCTCGTCACTGGCGCCGATGACTTCCTGGAAATCCAGACCAGCGATCAGCGTATGACTCTTCAGCAGGTGATTCCATTGCAGCGACGCGCCGACTTGCTGAGATGGTACATGCTGGATGTTGGTGAGGGTTTCGCTGCCACGATCCGGAGCGATGGATGAGAATGTCTGATCATAGCCTTGGGCCTGACCGAAGACGCGGGCTGTGATCCAATCGTGTCCGCCAATTCCAGTGTTGATGCCCGCTACGCCGGACCCTGTCCCCGTGCTATTTTTCTGTAACGGCGTGCCGTTGTTGCGAGATTCATCAAAGAAATTTCCGAGCAAGAAGGCCCGTCCATTCTCGGAAATTCGGTATCCGACCGCAACGTCAACCGTGGCGTGCTCAGAATTTGCCGAAGTATCCACGATTCCACGCTGCGATACTGGCACTAGGATGTATCCATCGGTGTGAGACATGTCCGCAGCCGCGTCCAAATCCCAGCGAGAAATCACAGTGCCCGCCCACAGGGAAATGTCAGGCGTATTTTCCGTGCCATAAGAGGCATCAACCGAAACCGTTGTCTCCGTCGGAACGCGGGTGAGAAACTGTATGATTCCGCCCAGAGCATCGCTGCCGTAGAGGCTCGATGAACCGCCGCGAACCACTTCCACGCTGGAAAGTTCGGTGCGCGGAATGCGGTCCCAGTACACCCATCCGCCAAATGGGTCCACCATCGGAACACCGTCTTCCAGTACCAGCGCCCGGCTGGGTCCGCTCGCACCCAACCCGCGCAGCGACACTCCTTGCGTCGTCGGATTTGCCACGCGGCTGCTGGAGCGCCGGAAAAGCGAGAAGCCGGGTACTTGCCGCAGCAGGTCGTCCAAAGTAAGAGCGGGATTCGCCTCCAAGTCGGGGAGCGAAAGTTGCACCGCGCTGCCCGGAACTTCTGACAATTTCAACTCGCTGCGCGTCGCCGATACCACAATACGTTCGCCGGGAGCCAAGCCTCGTAACACAAACGTCAGCTGCCACATGCTTGAATCTGCAGACCACTGCTGTTCTGCTGGGGCAAAACCGTTGGCGACAACTTGGACTGTTCCTGATGGATCTGTCACCACCGCAAACACGAATTCGCCATCGGAGCCCGTTTTCACAGTCTGCGTGGAATGCTGCGAACGCAATGTTACGGCTGCACCTGGGACGACGGCGCCGGTTGAGTCCCGGACTGAGCCAGACACTCTGACCTGCTGCGCCGCCGCCGAAATGCAGAACGTAGCGATCAGCAGTGCTGCTGACCGGCGGACGGCGCGACTGATCCATCCCGGGTGTAACCAGTAGCCGCGCGAAGGCATGCTGATGCAACCTTTGGCTTTGTCTCGAGCAGCCCGGGAACTGCGACCGCCGGAGAATCCGCCTGAAAAAAGTACGTACAAGATACATTAGGAACGCGGAAATTCATACTCAGCCAGCGGTGGCATCCCGCTCAGCGTTCCCGGTCGAACCGGTAGCGCCCACCTTGGGTGTGTGCGACTGATTCCGCAATCTTGAGGAAAGCACGGCCGGCATGGGAGAGTGCCGCAGATTTCCGGTAGATCAGCCGCAGTTTGCGATGCACGCGTAGCTCCCGTACCGGAATGCGCACCAGTTCGCCACGAGCGATTTCGTCCTCAACACTGATTTCAGGCAGAAAGGCGACGCCATTGCCCATCGCGACAAATCTCTTGATGGCTTGGAGCGTGGGCAGTTCCACTCCCATGTGCAGCGGAGTCTTATATTTGTTGAATGCCTGAATCACTTTCTCTCGATAAGGCGAGGATACGATATGGGCAACAAACGATTCGGCGCCCAGCTGCCGTATGCTGACACGCGACTCTCGCGCGAGTGGGTGTTGTGGCGGCACTACAAAAATCAGCTCATCGGAATACACCACAGCGGACGCCAGCTCGGCATCCTGTGGATCATAGGTCAGCACGCCAAACTCGCAGTTGTGGCGTCGAACGTCATCCGGTATCTGGCTTCCCAGAGATCGCTGGACCACGATTCGAATCGCCGGATGCAGCCGCCGGAACTCCGCCAGAACGCGGAGAAGATACAGTGCGGTGAATTCGTTCGCTCCCACCACCAGCTTGCCTTTTTGGAGTTCGCGGAGTTCTGCGAGCGCTTCGCGCGCGTTCTCGCGTAGGTTCAGGAGTCTCTCGGCATACTCCTGAAGAACGTGTCCGGCATCGGTGAGCCGGCCGTCGCGGGAGGACCGGTCAAACAAAGACTCGCCAATTTCCGATTCCAATTTTCTGATTGCCTGGCTGACCGCCGACTGTGTGCGGTATAGTTTGTCGGCAGCGCGGGAAAAACCGCCTTCGCGGGCCACTGCAAGAAACACTTCAAGCTGCGAAATGTCCATTCAGGTCACCATTAATATAATGGCGCAATACAATAAATATTTCTAATTGTATTAATGTTACTTAATATATCAGAACAATTATAAACTTTGCTTTCAGGTTTCAGCCTCGTAAGATAGGAGAATTCAGACTGATGGGAGCCTGCTATGGAAGGCACGAAAATCACGGTTTTCGATACTACGCTGCGCGACGGTGAACAGTCCCCGGGGTGCAGTATGAATGTCCAGGAGAAGGTCCGCCTGGCGCGGCAGCTCGATCGCCTTGGCGTCGACGTCATTGAGGCAGGATTTCCGATTGCTTCCGACGGTGACTTCGCGGCGGTGCAGGCAGTGGCGGCAGCGGTTCCCAGGCCAGTCATCGCAGCCCTGGCTCGTGCTTCAAGGAACGACATCGAGCGCGCAGCACGGGCGCTCCAGTCGGCAATCCGGCCACGTATTCACGTGTTTCTTGCCACGTCCGATATTCACCTGCAACACAAGCTCAGGATTTCGCGCGAGCGATGCCTGGAGCAGGCGAGCGACTCGGTTCGGCGGGCCCGCACATTTTGCGATGACGTCGAGTTCTCACCGGAAGACGCAACCCGCACCGAACCGGAATTCCTTTTTCAAGTGCTGGAGGCAGTCATTGAGGCGGGTGCGACCACGCTGAACATTCCCGACACAGTGGGCTACACCGTACCGGCTGAATTTGGCGAACTGATTCGCAATATTCGCGAGCGGGTACGTGGCGCCGAGAACGTCACCATCTCAGCCCATTGCCACAACGATCTTGGGCTGGCGGTTGCGAATTCCCTTTCGGCAATAGTCAACGGCGCCCGCCAGGTGGAATGTACCATCAACGGAATCGGCGAACGCGCGGGCAATGCTTCGTTAGAAGAAATTGTCATGGCGCTGCGGGTCCGGGCGGATCGTTATGCCTATCAAACCAGCGTCGCTACCGAGCAACTGTATCCCACCAGCCAGTTGCTGGAGGAGATCACCGGGATTCCGGTGCAGCCGAACAAAGCCATCATCGGCCGCAACGCTTTCGCGCATGAAGCGGGCATTCACCAGGACGGCATGCTCAAGAACCCGCTGACTTATGAAATCATGACGCCGCAATCGGTCGGAGTTCCAGACTCAAAGCTGGTGCTGGGCAAGCACTCAGGACGCCATGCGCTCAGCCTGCGCTGCGAGCAACTCGGATACCATTTTGAGCGGCGTGAACTTGACGAGATCTATCGCAAATTTGTGGTGCTGGCAGACCAGATCAAGCATGTCCACGATCATCATCTGCTCGGGCTGATCCACGAGACCTACGGCGAAAGCCATCGCATTCCTCCGGGGCGCGTCGAAGCCGAACGCGCTGCGGCGGTTGCTGCAGGTGCGGAAGAAACGCGCAGGCTCTTCCCGGCCGTTCCCTCGGATTTGAGCGCTGTGAGTCTTCCCATCAGCCCAGCTTCGGACCACCACTCGGACCAGGAAGATTATCTCTGGGGCGTATGAAGAGGTTTTCGGCTTTCAGCCATCTGAGCAGAAAAGGGTTTTGGAGCGAAGGGCGTCCCCGCCCGTCGTGAGATTTCTCGGCCTTGCCTGACGGCTATTGACGCTTCTACTGCAGCTTTGCGTACTCGGCTTTGGCTTGCTTCAGAATAGGGATGTCGGGATCGGCATCTTTCCAGGCGGCAAAGAAATCCTGATAGGCAGTACGCGCTTTGGTGTTGTCACCTTGCAAGGAGTAAGCGCGGCCAAGGCCGAGATGAGCCAGCGCGTAGAGCGGACTTACGGCCTCCACGCCTTGATGATAGAGAATCTTTTGATATTCCGCGACTCCATTTGCTCCGTCATGCGCGGCACGATAAGCTTCGGCCCGGACGTAATTAGCCCAGTAGTTGCATGAATTCGGTCCCTGGCCCAGCTCATAAGGCCGCGCGCTCTCTAACAATGCGACCGCTTTCGATCCATTGTTGCGGCGGATCTCGGTAAATGCGCGGGCAATAGGAATCCAGACCGAATTCAGCATGGTGTCATTGGGAGATTCCTGCGCCAACTCGGTTGCCAGTTTCTCTGCGCCGTTTGCGTCTCCGGTTCGGGCCAGCAGATCCATGGCCGCGGCCCGCGTGTCGCGGTCTTTGGCTATCGCAAAAGCCTTCGCCACCACCGGCGCAGCAGCCGTCGAATATCCTAACTCGGTCTCCAGCTGTTGCTGACTCACGAGCAGGCCCGCAGCAAATTCGTTTGCACCGAGGCTTTTCAACAGATTCACATTTTCCGCAAACGTCTGTCTAGCGGCCTGAATTTTACCCTGCGAATACTCTCCCTCCGCTTTAAACAGCAACAAAAGCACCTCGCGTATCCCTTTGCCTTTGAGAAGATCGAGGCTCCGTTGCATTGCATTTTGGTCGCGCTGCATAAATGCAATCGCGTACAGATCGCGCGCGCCGGTGAAGGTCAGGCTTTGTTTTTGCGATTGAGTGATAACGGCCTCGGCTTCGTCGTAGCGATTCAAGGCCATATAAGCGCCGGCCAGATTCTGATTTGCGAACGTATCTTTGGGATCGAGATGAAAGGCTTCGCTGGCATTAGCCAACGCTCTATCAAACTGGCCAATCTCGTAACAGAGCAGGGCCAGATTGTCGAGGGGAACGGTGTCGCGCGGATAAGTCTTCTTCCACTCTTCGTAGGTTTCGATGGTCTTATTTGCGTCGCGTGTGTACTCATCGTAATAATGGGCAGAAATGTAGAACCGCTCACGCCCGCTAGCGCGGTCCTTGAGTTCGTATGCTTTCAGTAGATTGTCCTTACTCAATGAATCCCGAGCCAGATTTCCATAAGCCACCCCAAGGGTTGCATACGCCATGGCGAAGTTGGGATCTAGTTCGGTCGCGCGCTTCAAGTGTGGGATCGCGTCGTCGTCGTCCGCTTTTTGGTGCGCCGCCTGCCCAACGCTAAAAGCTTGCAAGGCTTCGAGCGAGGGCGTGGTCGCTTGCTCCAGTGGCGTCGCGAATTTCTGCAGCGAGGCAACCGATTCGCCCAGTTTGCCGCGAAGCGTCGAAGCCGTCTGGTCCAGAGTCTTCAGCACCGCCTCTTTACTGTCCGCTTCCGCCTGTTCGCGCGCCAGCGAATCTCCGTTCTGCGCGTTGATCGCATTCAGGTCAATTACGTAATGGCTGCCGAGGCTTGCGATCGAACCGGTCAGCATGGCTTTGATTCCTTCGCGCAGACAGATTTCGCGGGCGACGTCGTTCGTTAACCGCTCATCGGCCGAGCGTCCCATGAATTTCAGCGCCTCGCGAATGCGCGACTCTGGCGTGACGTTCAGATACGGCGACTGCTCGAGTTGGACGGCGAGGGCTTGCTTTAGCGTTCCATCGAATACGGAATCGCCGGTGGTGTTCACGAAATCGGCGAGCAGGATGGAATCTTTTTCGCCGAGGCGGGTGGAGCGGGAATGCAGGACGTAGTACGCGCCGATACCCGCAGCCACCAATACCGATGCCGCGATCGCGATGATCTTGCCGAGCTTGGCTCGGCTTGGACGGGCGAGAACGCCCGTCCCTACATCGTCTGTGGCAGACTCGTGTGGCGCGGACATTCTTGTCCGCGAAGAGGACACCGATGCTGCGTACGCCTGCGCCTGCGCGGAGCGGGGCTCCGCGGGGCCGACGAGGGCGTCCGCCCCTACATGAGCCGGGCTAGACGAAGCACTTGCCTCTTCGCTGTGCAAAGCCACTGCGCGGCTGGAATCAGTGTCGCGCTTCAGCCGCAGCAACTCGGACTTCATTTCGGACGCATGCTGGTACCGCAACTCGCGGTCCTTTTCCAGCGCACGATTGATAATGTCTTCAAATTTGGGTGGCAGGTCGGGATTCAGTCTGACGGGCGGCACCGGCGCTCGGTTCAGGATGGCTTCGAAGATCACTCCTGAAGTATCGCCTCTGTAAGGCAGAGTACCAGTCACCATCTCGTAGAGGACGACGCCGAAGGAGAAGAGATCGGTGCGCGAATCCAGCTCTTTGCCACGCACTTGCTCGGGTGACATATAAGCGACCGTGCCCAGCGCGGTGCCAGGGCTGGTCAGGTGGTCTTCAGCTACTTCGACCGTCGCTTCCAGCGACACCCCTACGGGCAGCATTGCCCGATCGCCATATTTCACCTTGGCTAATCCGAAATCGAGGATCTTGGCATGACCGCGCTTGGTGATGAAAATATTTGCCGGCTTGATGTCACGATGAACAATACCTTCGGTGTGGGCGGCATCGAGCGCATCAGCGATTTCGATACCCAGCGACAGTACTGTCTCCAACTCCAGCGGGCGGCCGGCGATCTGGTGCTTTAGTGTGATTCCGTCGAGGAACTCCATCACGATATAGGCTTCGCCGTTCTCCTCGCCGATGTCGTGAATGGTGCAGATGTTCGGGTGATTCAGCGCGGATGCGGCTTGCGCCTCGCGGCGGAAACGCGCCAGCGCCTGAGGATCGGTAGCTAATTCTTTGGGCAGGAATTTGAGGGCGACAAAGCGATGAAGGCGCGTGTCTTCGGCCTTATAGACCACCCCCATCCCGCCGCCACCAAGCTTTTCGACGATTCGGTAGTGTGAAATGTTCTGGCCGATCACTGGCCGGAATCTTACGTCGGTAAGAAGGTCAAGTCAACGCGCCAAACGTCTCGGTAGTGCTACAGTTTTTCAAACTGTAGCACTACCAACGTCTCCGATAAAAGCAGCGCCGGCAATCGTTAGGTAGAATCGTTCTTGCAAGCGCGATGAGTGCACCGATCTATGCTGATCAACATCACAACTCTTCCCGGAGATGGAATCGGCCCCGAGGTTACGGAGCAGGCGGTTCGTGTTTTGCAGGCCATCGCCGAAGTTTTTGGCCATGAAATCAAGGTCACTGAGAAGAACGTTGGCGGAGCGGCGCTGGTGGCCAGCAATGATCCTCTTCCTCCGGACACAATCGAGGCTTGTCTCGCCTCGGATGCCGTGCTGCTGGGCGCGGTAGGAGGTCCGGCGTTCGACCGCTATCCGGCGAACTTTCGCCCCGAAGCGGGGCTGCTCCGGCTGAGAAAAGACCTTGGCGTTTTTGCGAATTTGAGACCCGCTATCTGCCTGCCCGGTTTGGAAGACCTATCTCCGCTGCGTGCAGAAATGGTGCGCGGAACCGATGTCATGATCGTGCGCGAATTGCTCGGAGGGCTTTATTTTGGAGAGCGTTCGACCAAAGGAGAGAACGGTCAGCGCATCGCGGCTGACAGCATGGTTTACTCAGAGCCTGAAATTGAGCGCATTGCGCTAATCGCTTTCCAGTTGGCTGGCAGACGGCGAAAGAAAGTTGTATCAGTCGACAAAGCCAACGTCCTCGACTGCTCCCGGCTCTGGCGCGACGTTGTGACCCGAGTAGGGCACGATTTTCCTGACGTGAAGCTATCGCACATGTATGTGGATTCCGCGGCCATGGCCCTGGTGTCGCGCCCCTCGGAGTTCGACGTCATTCTCACCGAAAACATGTTTGGCGACATTCTCTCCGATCAGGCCGGCGCGGTGGTCGGCTCGCTCGGACTGCTGCCCTCGGCCAGCGTTGGCGGAAAGGTCGGCCTTTATGAACCGATACACGGGTCGGCGCCCGACATAGCGGGCCAGGGGATAGCGAATCCTCTGGGCGCAATCCTCTCCGCCGCTATGCTGCTGCGCCATTCCTTCCAGCTTGAGGCTGAGGCTGCCTCCATCGAATCTGCGGTGCGCGAAGTGTTCGCCGCCGGTCATCGTACACGTGATCTAGCGGCGAAGGGACAGACTTCCGTCGGTACAAGTGACATTGCAAGACTGGTTGTCAGCAAGGTGCGGAGCGCTGTTCCCGCCGTCCAGAAATCTGCAAGCTGACCAGCCTCCATCCTTTCCCAACAAAATTGAAGCTTTCTGACTGCGTTTATCATCTTGAACTGAACAACATTCCTGGCCGGCTTTGACGGGGTCTATCAGAAGGAGCACCCATGATCAGTGGAAAGATGCAGGCTTGGGGACTGACTGTGCTGCGCGTTGTGGTCGGGATCGTGTTCCTCATGCACGGATATCAAAAATTCTTCAAGTTTGGTTTTCGCGGTGTTGCCGGCATGCTTACTCACCTTGGTATTCCTCTTCCCGCCTTCTTCGCGATAGTTCTTATGCTGGTGGAGTTTGTGGGCGGAATCCTGCTGATTACGGGACTCGCAACCCGAATACCGGCAGCCTTCTTATGCATCGACATGCTTGTGGCGATTTTTACCGTCCACATTAAGAATGGCTTTTTGAGTCCTGGGGTAGAGTTTCCGCTCACCTTGCTCGCCGCCGCCATTTGCCTGGTGCTTGCAGGTGGCGGAGCAGCGTCGCTCGAGCGGCGTTGACAGCCACATACTACTTCTTCCCCGGCAATCGCTTCGCTGAATTGCTCAAACGCAGAATCGTCGCTGCAGTCCGGTAACGCACGGCAGTCTTGTCGTCGAGCAGATTTCGCAGCAGACGCTCGACACACTTTGGATCTCCCCGTTCTGCCAGTGCGTCGAGCGCCGCCTCGCGGACGATTTCATTCTTGTCGGCAAGCGCAGTCTGCAGGAGCGCATCTTCTGAGATTGGGTCTGGATCGAACGCCAGGAAGCGGGCTGCCGCAGCTCGCACCGGAGAACTGTCATGCTTCTTGACTGTCCGATACGCTTCGTATCCCATTCCACCGAACGGAATAAATCCCAGTCCCTCCTGAAAACCAAGCTCTGCAACCTGTTTGGGGTCTTTCAGCCGGCTCATTTGGGCCTGGATCATGCCCTCGCTGCTTTTTTTGTCTCCCATCAAAATCGCATAGTAGATGCCATAAGCGGAATTGTCTTTGAGCATCAACAAGGCGTGAGCAGAGGCAAGTACCACCGAAATATCCTTGTCAGAGAGCGCCTCCTTCAGCGCTGTAATCGCACTGTAGGCGTGTAGCTGTCCGAGAGTCGCGGCGGCGGCAGTGCGAACGCCGGCATTGTTGTCGTGGAGGGCGCGGAGTGCAAACCGTACGGCTTTGCGATCACCCGACAAGAGGGAAAGCGCCTTGACCGCTTCTGCGCGTTTCGTCGCTTTGGTTTCTTCCAGGCCGCCACGCAGGACTACCCAAGCCTGGTCTTGTGGGCTGAGTTGGCTTTCAGTACTGGAAGAAAAACTGGATAGAAGAGCAAACAAGATGGCTAGAACGCCCGCACGTACTATGAATGCCATGTGCCCTCCGGGTAAATGCGGATGGTCAAGGAGAAAGCTGCTCACCTTCGTCCGCCCCGGATAGATGAACATTGTGTCCTAGGGGTTCGCCGCCTTGCCCAGCATATAATCGTGCGTTGCGACTGTTCCTACCCCTCATCTGGGCTACGGCTCTGTATCTCCTGGCCGCGCCACTCCCAGCGCAAGCCGCCGGGCAAGATGATCTGACTGCTGTCCCCAATCGTCCGACGGTCTCCACTCCAGCGCAGCCGGTTCAGCCTGGAGTCCTCGAAACTGAGTGGGGTGTGAATGCGTCATCGTCGCATCAGGACATTAATGGACTGCTGAAGTTCGGCGTCAGCAAGAACTTTGAATTGCGCTTCACGAACAATCCCTTCACCGCGGACTCTGGAACGCATGGCTGGGGAGATACCGGATTGGGTTTCAAGTACCGCTTCACGCAGGACTCGGGACATCAGCCCTCGATCGCTTTCATGTACATGGCGAAACTGCCAACAGCGGGTGATGTGCTTGGATCTGGCCAGACGGACCACGCATTTACGTTGTTGGTGAGCAAAGACCTGGGTAGGCACCACTTCGATTTCAATTTCATTGCGAACCTTCTTGGACAACCGCAAGGCGGTTTCGATCATGCCTATCTGAACGCTCTTGCCTGGTCTCATCCGGTACACGGGAGCTGGGGCGCGACCGCTGAGCTTTCGGGTGTGACTTCGCCGAATGCCTCCACTCCTGCGAGCGCGCAATTCCTCGCTGCCGCGACGTACGTTGTGCGGCCTCGCCTGGTGCTGGATTGCGGAATGGCGGCGCGCGTCACAGGAGATATCCCCCACGCCACCTTCATCGCGGGATTCACCTATTCGATCGCAGACTTCTATCACGATCATCTGAAACCAAGCCGTTCCGAGCGGCGGTGAATTGAACAACTATTTTTAGAAAAACGATTTCCTACTGCATATTCGTGCTGTACACTGAGTAAATTCGCAAGCTCCTCTGGAGGCCGCATGTCTCGACCCTGCCGTTTGCTATTCGTTCTCATTCTGCTGCTCAGCGCCGGCACCTCGTCGCCGGCGCAACAACTTTCTGACACCGAGATCGAAAACCGCGTCAACACATTACTGCAGCAGATGACTCCGGAGGAAAAAGCCGGTCAGCTCACGCAACTTCCAGACGCGAGCGAGCGAACGCTGGAGATGATTCGGCAGGGTAAAGTGGGATCGCTCCTCGGTGTGCTCCGGGCGAACCAAGCCAATGAAGCCCAACGCGCCGCAGTCGAGCACTCCCGGCTGAAGATTCCCTTGATTCTAGGATATGACGTCATTCATGGCTTCCGCACCGTCTTCCCTGTGCCCCTTGCGAGTGCTGCAAGCTTTGATCCGCAATTGGTTGAGCAGTCCGAACGGGTTGCGGCCAAGGAAGCGACCGCCTCGGGCCTCAAGTGGACATTCGCACCAATGGTGGACATCGCGCGCGACCCTCGCTGGGGCCGCATCGTAGAGGGCGCTGGGGAAGATCCTTATCTTGGCTCGATGATTGCCGCCGCGCGGGTTCGGGGTTTCCAGGGCAAAGACATATCGGACCCTGAGAGCCTGGTGGCTTGCGCCAAACATTACGTCGCATACGGAGCGGTCGAAGGAGGCCGCGACTACAACACGGTGGATATTTCCGAGCAATTGCTGCGCGAAGTCTATCTGCCTCCCTTTCACGCCGCCGTAGACGCAGGGGTGGGTACGCTGATGTCTGCCTTTAATGACCTGAACGGAATTCCTGCGACTGCCAATCGCCACACCCTGACCGAAATTCTTCGCGATGAATGGAAGTTCACGGGCTTCGTAGTGAGTGACTATGATTCCATCCACGAAGTGATCCCTCACGGCATTGCCGCAGACGATTCCCAGGCTGCATTGGAAGCCGTTTCGGCCGGCGTCGATATGGACATGGCGGACGGGGACTACATCAAGTACGTTCCTGAACTCGTAAGCTCGAGCAAGCTCCCGACCGCTGTTCTCGACGAAGCCGTGCGCCGCGTGCTACGGGTCAAGTTCAAAGCGGGACTGTTTGAGCACCCTTACGCTGATCCGAAGCGCGAAAAAACGGACATCCTCACTCCGGAAAACCTGGAGGTGGCCCGCAAGATGGCGTTCGAGTCCATGGTGTTGTTGCAGAACAATCATGACCTGCTTCCACTGAACCGGAAACAGACCATTGCTGTGATTGGACCGCTTGCCGACGACAAGGCTTCACAGCTCGGTTCGTGGGCGGGTAACGGACAGGCAAAAGATACAGTTACCCCGCTTGAGGCGCTCCGCGAAAAGATGGGTGGCGATCATGTGTTTTACGCGAAAGGTGTTGACATCCCACCATATGAAAAGAGCCTTGCCGCCGGAGTCGCCGCGCCGGCACCCACTTCGGCCACCGGAGTTGGAAACGCAGAAACAGATAACAAGCCTGCGAGCATCGAGGACGCAGTCGGTGCAGCCCAAAAAGCTGACGTAGTTGTGATGTTTGTGGGCGAGCTTGCCGGTATGACAGGAGAAGCGAGTTCCCGCTCGTCGCTGGATTTGCCAGGAGATCAAATGAAGCTGATCGATGCCGTGCTGGCGACTAAGAAGCCTGTTGTACTGGTGCTCGAAAGCGGGCGCCCGCTCGACATACGTTGGGCAGTAGGACGCGTTCCGGCGATTATTCAGGCTTGGTATTTGGGGACTCAGGCCGGAAATGCGATCGCCCATACCTTGCTTGGTGACGCCTCGCCGAGCGGACGGTTGCCTTTGAGCTGGCCTCGGTCCGTGGGAACGATTCCGACTTACTATAACCACAAGAGCACGGGGCGGCCGTCGGCTCCTGATCGTTGGCACACCGGTTACCTCGACCAGAGCAAAGACCCGCTGTTTCCCTTCGGCTTCGGGCTTACGTACACCAAATTCACGTATAGCAATTTGAAAGTTGCCTCCGCGACGATTGCACAGGACGGAACTCTTCAAGTGAGCGCGGAGATTGAGAACACGGGAAAACGCGAGGGCACAGAAGTTGTACAGCTCTACGTGCGTGACCGAGTGGCGCCTACTTCGCGCCCGGTGCGTGAGCTCAAAGGATTTCAGCGGATCACGCTTGGCACCGGCGAACACAAGACTGTGGAGTTCACGGTCAAAGCCAATGACTTGGGGTCCTATGATCCCGCAATGCACTGGATCGTCCCCGCCGGAACTTACGACGTGTGGGTGGCGCCGGATGCGTCGAGCGGAGTCCAGGCGACATTTGCGGTGAGATAGTCACCAAATTTGTGGTCGATGCCGGCCGGCTAGAAGCACTAAATGCTGAGTGCTACTTCTGTTCCGAGCTCTCAACTTTCTGTACAGCTTCTGCGGTCCTTCCTTCTTTCGCGTCTTGTTGGTCGGTGTACTGGACAATCAGCGAAATGCGGCGGTTCGAAGGATCGAGCGGGTTCTCGGGCTTGCGTAAAAGCTGGTCGGCGAAACCCCGGACCTGCGCGATTTGCTTCTCCCCGAGGCCACTCTGCTGCATCAGCCGGCGGGCGGAGTTGGATCGATCAACTGACAGCTCCCAGTTCCCATAGTTGCGCCTGCCATTGAAAGGCTTGGAATCGGTGTGCCCTTCAATCAAGATCTTGTTTGGCAGCTTCCCCAGTTCGTGGGCCAGCAGACCCAGCAGCTCTTTACCGTTCTCGTTTGGATCACTGTTTCCGAGATTGAAAAACGTGCCGCTGGCAGATTCGAGGAGTTCGATTCGCAAGCCTTCGGGTAATTTTGATTTCGATCTGATTTTTGAGCTTGTCAAAGTTAGTTGGGCATCTGGCTGATCGCCTTTTCAAGTTCTTCCTTCAACTTCGTCATATCGTCCTTGGAAACGGCAACGACAGCTTTCTCTCCCGGTCCATTCACGCTTGTCCCCAGTTTACTGGCCACGCCCGCAGGGTCTTTTGCCGATGATTGCGAACATTACAATTTCCTAGTGAGTAGCCGGGGAAACACGGATGCTGGCCGAGTCCGGTGCTCCATCCATCCATCGGCAGGAGCCAGAAGTACTTCACGCACGCAGAGGGGCAAGTGGATCTTGACGCTTAGAACGGGTTTGCGGATGAAATCCACACAGGTAGCGCTTCGGTGCAATCGGCTGGCACCTTCGTGCTATTTTCAATTTCCTGTCACTAAAGTACTTTCTTAGTTGAGCAGTTCTGGGGGAGGGCTGCCCGGGCGTCTCGCGACTCGAATTGAGTCGAGACGCCTGTTTTATTTTGTGAACAACGTGGCGCGTAGCCTTACAAGAGGCACTTGGCATTTAGCAATTGGCATTTGGGTCGCATAGAACAAGAAATGTCCAAGCGCGAGCATATTTGTCCGCTTGTAAGCCTCCAAATGCTAAGTGCTAAATGCTGGGTGGGTTCAGCAGGCTAACTGGTCGCGGGTAAGCCTAAGCCCATTCAGATTTCCGAGAATTGTGACCGCGACATTTTCGGTCTGGAAGAACTGGTTTGCCAGCTCCTGCAATTCTTCCGCAGTAACACACTCGATCTTCTCGATCAATTCATCCAGGCCATAGAAGTGGTCAAAATACATTTCCTGCCGGGCGAGGTTTGACATGCGGGCAGTCGAAGATTCGAGGGATAGCATCAAGCTGCCTTTTAACTGGTCCTTGGAACGGCGGAGCTCGTCCGCTGGCACCGGCTCGGATTTCAATTTGCGGAACTCCGAAACAACACACTCGACGACTTTAGTAGCGGATTCACGCGAGGTACCCGCGTAAACCGAAAGGCAGCCCGTGTCCCGATATGGATTCAGGTCGCTGTAAATAGCGTAGGCCAGCCCCTGCCGCTCGCGAATGTTCTGAAACAGCCGCGAGCTCATTCCGCCGCCCAACAGCGTGTTCAGAATATACGACGAATGCCGCTTCTCATGGGTAATCGGATACGATGGCACCCCCACGCATATTTGCACCTGTTCCAGCGACTTCTTGTTTCGCAAAATGATCTTGGGAGCAATTTTCGGCGTGGAGCTGTGGAAGCCATTGCTCATCGGCTTCATGTTCTCGAAGTGCTTGGTAACGAGCTCCACAAAGCGCTGGTGGTTCAAATATCCGGCAGCAGTAATAATCACGTTTCCCGGGGTAAAGCGCTGGCTGTAGAAGTCCACAACTGGCGCGCGCTCGAATCGCCGGACGGTATCGCGAGTTCCAAGGATCGGCCGCCCCAGGGGATGATCTTTCCAGAAATTCTGCGTGAAAATCTCATGGACCAGGTAGTCGGGATTGTCCTCGTCCATCTTGATTTCTTCCAGAATTACTCCGCGTTCGCGAGTTATGTCCTCGACATCGAAAACCGGATTCAGCACCAGATCACTGAGCACGTCGAGAGCAATGGGCAGGTGTTCGTCGAGGACCTTGATGCTAAAGCTGACACACTCTTTGGCGGTGAAGGCGTCAATGTTGCCGCCGATCGAATCAACCTGCCTCGCAATCTCTTCCGCCGAGCGGTGCTGAGTGCCTTTGAAGACCATGTGCTCGACGAAATGCGATATGCCGTTCCACTGCAAGTCTTCGTCGCGCGAACCAGTCTTTATCCAAATGCCTATAGAGATGGACCGAATGTGTTTCATCTCCTCGGTGATGATGCTCAGCCCGTTAGGCAGCACCTCACGCCGAATATTTCGGTCTTCATCCATCGTCTTATTGTCACATACCTGCGAGACTCGCGTGAAACCTAGCCTAAGTACCACAAACGCAGTAAGTTAGCTCGAATACCGTGTCTTCTTGATCCAAAAGTCTTCTAAAATGGAGGTTCTGGACCTTCCAACCAGATTTCAGGCGGGTGTTAGATGCATGAACCAGAAACGCAAAGAGTTCTTTTGGGCCTTGATCTTCAAGAACTTACGAAAATCGTAGAGAAGGCGGATGAGCCTGGGTACCGCGCTCGCCAACTTTTCCATGCGCTTTATAGCGAGCGAGTCAGTTCCCCGGAAGAGGTTTCTACGCTTCCGAAAGAGTTTCGTTCGATTCTCGCCAAAGAGGGGTTCTCGATAGGTCTTCCTGAAATCGAGAAGAAGTTTGTTTCTACAGACGGAACTGTGCGCTATCTGATCGGGCTGGCCGATCGAGAAACTGTCGAAACCGTATGGATGCCCGAAGGCGATGATGGCGAAGCTGGCGACGGAAGTGAGGCCGGCGCGGAGACTGGGCGTCGCACTGCGCGCGCCTGGGAACGGGCCACGATCTGCGTTTCCAGCCAAGTCGGATGCGCGGTCAATTGCCAGTTCTGCCTCACTGCGTTGCTCGGGGTAAAGCGGAATCTGAGCGCAGGAGAAATTGCCGGTCAAGTGATTGCCGTGCTGCGGGACCAGAAGGTTTCGCCGCCGATCGATCGTGTGAATCTGGTCTTCATGGGAATGGGCGAGCCCTTCTTGAATTTCGAGAACTTCATTAAAGCAGTGCGGTTGCTGGTTGAAGGAGTGGGAATTCCTGAATCGCGAATGACGGTTTCGACGGCCGGAATTGTGCCCCGCATTTATGATCTCGGTGCTGAACCGGTCCGGCCGAAGCTGGCCATCTCCCTGACCGCTGCGAATGATGAATTACGCACGCGGCTGATGCCGATCAATCGGAAGTGGAACCTTGAGAACCTAATGACCGCGGCACGGGAGTTCCCGCTCCGCAGCCGTGAGCGTCTGACCTTCGAATATGTGTTGATGAGGGGCGTGAATGATTCCGTCGAACATGCGCGCGAACTTGCCGAATTGATTCGCGGCTTAAGAGCAAAAGTAAATCTGATTGCCTTGAATCCCGGCCCTGGAATTGAATTCGAAACACCCGAACAGCTGAGCGTGCTCGAATTTCAGGCGATATTGACTGGCACCAGCATTCCCACCTTCATCCGGCGTCCCCGCGGACGGGATATCTATGCCGCCTGTGGCCAACTCAAGCGCACGATGGGCTGACTAGTTAGCCGCCGTCTGCGCCCGCGCGGGCTCTTCGCTTGGCTTGGCGTTCTCGACTGCAGGCAGTTCGATCAGGAAGATTGCGCCGCCTTCCGGCCGGTTGCGACACATGATCTTCCCGCCATGTTCCTGAATGATGCCATAGCATGCGCTCAGACCCAGACCGGGGCCTTGCCCTACGGGTCGGGTGGTGTAGAACGGATCAAAAACACGGTCCGGCTCTTTCATCCCGGGCCCATTGTCCGAGAATTGGACACTCACCAGACTGCCATTGGCCTCAGTAGTGGCAACCAGGGTGCCACCACGCTCCGACATTGCATGGGCGGCGTTGTTGATAATGTGCGAAAAGACCTGCAGCAGTTGGTTTGAGTCCCCGCGCACATGCGGCAAGGTATCCGCCATTTCGGTCGCATACTGGACGTTTGCGGTGTGCATTTGCGGCTGACAGAGTTTCAGTGCCGTCTGCAAGACGGTGTTCACATCCACAGCGGATTTCGTCGAGGGCACTTGCTTGGCAAAGCTGAGCAGACTCGCGACCAGAATGCGGATGCGCTTTGCCTGTTGAGCAACCTTGTCTGCCAATGTTCGCTGCTCGGGGCTGAGGTTGGTAGTCGCTAGAAGCTCGGAATAGCCGAGCATAGCGGTCAAGGGATTGTTTAACTCGTGGGCTGCTCCCCCCACGAGCTGCCCAAGAGACACCAATTTTTCGGATTGCACCAGCTGCGTCTGCAGATGCTGCAATTCCTGAAATGACCGTTCGGAGGAGCGCAACAGCCGTATTAGTTCGATATCCAGAAGGTGCTGCTTCAGGAAGACCATGGCTCCCATCAACATCATCGCGCCCAGCGTCAGTACCAGGCGAAAAGTGCGGACGCGAGGAGGAATCGAGCTGTCGAAGACAGAGAAGCACGCGAAAATCGGCAGCGAAAACACTGCCACCATGCCGAGCCGCGCAGTCCATACTCCGCGGGGCAGAGACCGTGGGGGCCTGGCCTGTTCCTGAGGTATTTTCAAGGCTAGCAAGCCAGGCATGGTCATCCATGCCATGGACACAACCAGCGGAAGGTCGTAAAGGCTGCCGGAGTAGTAGATATTGTGCGCTAGCGCCCAAGTAGCCACGTAGGAACTCAACGAATACAGAAAACTGGCTCCTAACAAATTTGCATAAATGCTCCTCCACAGCCCGGAACTTCGGAACCAGAGGAAAGTCAGGCCGATCAGGAAGGCGAGCTTTATCGCTAGATATGAATGGTTCAGGTTGTACTCGTATGCGTCTTCATTGCGGACCACGTACTGCCACGGTACGACAGCATACAAATAGAGATACACCCACCACAGCAGCAATAAAGCAAAATCGAGTGAGCCAAGCCTGAGATCTCTGTCGTGCTGCTCGACATCCGGTTGCAGGGCCAATGCGGCCATCATGGGAACAACGTGCAGGAACAGAATGACGTCCCCGGGAAAAAGATCGGGTACATCACGCTTTTGAACGACTTCGATATAAGTCCAAAGAAACTGGTACGTCAGCCAGCCGGTCAGCCCAAGGGTCATCAAGACCCAGAACAGCCTGGTTCGCCGGCTGGTCTTCAAGATACTCGGGACACAAGAGAGCACAGCGGAGAACAAAAGCACGCACTGCACGACATCGCTGCACGCGACCAGGCCGAAGCCTCGCTGATGCGAAAGAAATGATACGGCGGAAACTGCGGTCTGGGCCAAAACCAGACACACCAATCCTGCCGCCCAGACTTTGGAACGTCGAGACATATTCCCCGTAGCTGACAATTCTAAGGCGTTAGCTATTGCTCGAAGATGTTACTTCGGTAATCCAGCGGATAAAACAAAAAACTTCGGTTCTGTTGAGAGTTCTGGCTCCGCGGGCTGCGCTGTGGCACAAGTTCCGCTTGCCCTGTGACTTGCCACACCCATAATATCCATGCAAGAACACTGCCTTGCATGCCCTCGGCCGACTTCCGGTGCTCCGGTTGCGTCCCCGTTCTCTGTGGCGGAATCGGGCCCCCTTCAGCCCTGAAGAAATCCGCCGCACGGAACGTTGGCTGGCCACGGCCAGAATGTTTCTGGCCATATCCGCCCTGGTCGCCGTATGGATGGATCCGGGAGAGGTCAGATCTGTCTGGGCATATGCTCTTCTGGCCTTTTACATAGGCCAGGGTACTGTAATCATCTTGTTGCTGCGTGCGCGGCAGCAGTCCACAGCATCTTTTCGCATGCTGGTGCATGGCGCCGACGTCGTCTGGCCAGCGCTGATTTCTTTGTTCACGGCGAGCCAGAGCAATCCTTTCTTTCTCTTCTTTCTCTTTGTCATCGCGGCCGCTGCTTACCGCTGGGGCCTTTGGGAAACCGTGATGACTTCGATTTCCTCGGTGTCGCTGCTGTGGCTTGAAAGCCTCTCGCTGCGGATGGGTGCGATCGGATCGGTCAATGTCTGGCTGGCACATCATCACTTGCCAATTGTGAAAGCCAATCTTGCCGACTTTGAGCCCAAACACCTGTTCATGCGCTCCGTGTATCTGGTGGTCATGGGCCTGCTTCTCGGATACCTGGCAGAGCAGCAAAAGAAGCTGCGCGCCGAGAAGGACGTGGCTACGCGAATGCTGGGGTTGGTGCGGATGGATGCAGGTCTCGCTGGAACTCTATCGCAGATTGTAGGCGAGGTGCTGAAACTGTACAGATGCCAGCGCGCGCTGATTGCTTCGCGCGAGAGCGGCAATCCGAGAGTCTCGCTTGGCGTGGCGGAATTGAAAAAAGGGATCACGGAGGTGCAGTGGATTGATCCCGGGCCATCCGGTTCAGAGACTTATTTGCCCGACAGTGTTGCCACAAGTTGGTATGCAAGAAGTTATCCCGATAGGGGAGAATTCAGCATTCTGGGACTGGATTCAGCAGGCGGCCTGGTACGGGATGTCGATCCACTCGTGGTTCATCGCTTAGCTGAGATCCACGCGTGTCAGTCGGTGTGCGCAATCTCGTTTTCATTCGGCCAAGAGCTTTCAGGACGAATTTTTCTGCTGGAACCGAATTTCAGTTCCGCTGCCGAGGAGGAATTGCGTTTTCTTCAGGATCTGGTTCGACAAGTCAGCCCGGCAATCTACAACCTGTACTTGCTGCGCCGGTTGCGGCGGCGCGCCGGTGCTTTGGAACGTGCGCGGCTGGTTCGTGAGCTGCATGACGGAGCGGTGCAGTCCCTCATCGGGGTAGAGATGCAAGTGGATGTGCTTCGCAGAAACTATCATGGCTCAATGGATGATGCTTCAGTGGAGCATGGTTCAGTAAATCATGGTCCGGCAGATCAGCGCGCAGAGTTCATGGCCGGAGAACTGGAGCGCATTCAGAAATTGCTTCGAGAAGAAGTCCTGAAACTGCGCGAACTCATGCAACAAATGCAATCTGCGGAAATCGATGCCCGCAGACTGCCGGGGTTCCTCCGAGATACCGTCCAACGGTTTCAGCGCGAAACCGGAATTGTTGCTCGCTTCCTCATCGACGATGAGGAGATCGTCCTGCCACAGCCGGTTTGCCGCGAATTGGCGCGAATCGCTCAGGAGGCGCTGGTGAATGTGCGCAAACATAGCGGAGCGAAGCAGGTGATCGTACAACTTCTAGAGACCCAGGGCAGATGGGAACTCATCGTCGAGGACGACGGCACCGGTTTTCCATTCTCGGGGCGTATTTCGCAATCTGAACTGGATTCCACAGGGCGTGCGCCGGCAATCATTCGGGAGCGCGTGCGCCTGATCCAGGGCGAGCTCACGATAGAATCAAAACCCGGACACGGTTCGAGGATCGAAATTAGCGTACCTCAGACCCAACCCGCAGCGTATGGATAATCGAAGAGCCCAAAACACCCGAATTCTAATTGCCGACGACCATCCGATTTTCCGGGACGGCCTGAAGCGTCTTCTCGAATCGGAGCCTGATTTCAAAGTTGTCGGCGAAGCCTGTGATGGAGTGGAAGCCGTAAAGCTCGTTCGGCAGCTCAAGCCAGAAATCCTACTGCTTGATCTCGCTATGCCGCGCCGTCCGGGACTGGAGGCATTGCGTGAGATGAATTCGGGGCCGACCTCATCTTCCGTCCGAGTCATCTTACTGACTGCGGCAGCGGAAAAGGACCAAATCGTCGAGGCGCTGCAGCTTGGGGCCCGCGGGGTTGTTCTGAAGGATTCTGCGACCCAGATTTTGCTGAAAAGCATTCGCGCAGTGATGAACGGGGAATACTGGGTAGGACGAGAGAGCGTTGCCAACCTCGTGCAGTACCTACGCACTCTTGTTGATTCGTCGAGTCACGAGTCGCGAAAGAAGAGGTATGGGTTGACACCGCGAGAATTCGAGGTGATCTCTGCGGTGGTGGCCGGTTATGCGAACAAAGAAATCGCTGAATATTTCAAGATCAGTGAAGACACCGTAAAGCACCATCTGAGCAACATCTTTGACAAGGTGGGAGTTTCTACTCGCCTTGAGCTTGCCCTGTTTGCCGTCAACCAATCTCTACCGTTCAAGCCACTTAACTGATCTGGCACTTTCGGGCCATTGTGTGCAGCGGGCGTTCGGCTTTAAGTTTCTAAGATCGAGAAGAGTGATGATTCGCTGTCCGCGGCCTGTACGTCCAGGACTAGAACCGAACTCTCAGTCGGAATGAAGACAATCATACAAACACTTCGTCAGCTCTGGCGGGCTGAGCAAGGTCAGGATATTGCTGAATACGCCGTAATGCTGGCCGTAATACTGCTCATCGTTGTTGGAACGGTCAAGCTGATCGGCACAAATGCCAACAGCACGTTCTCTAACGTCAGCAGCACCCTGCAGTAAGTTGGTTTCCTCGGCCTCCAATGACGCGCCCGGCGCGGCCTCAGCAATGAACTATCTTCGGGCTCTGGATCCCCCGTGTGGCCTTGCGCGTATCCACGACTAAGCTGGATTCCCGAACAATCCGCTCATAATCATAGTCCGAGTGGTCCGTCACAATCAGAACGCAGTCGTACTGCCCAAGATTTTCCAAAGGCGTGCATTTCATTTGGAGATCGTACTTGCGTCCTCTGCCCACCACGGGAAAGTAGGGGTCGTTGTAGCTGACCTGCGCGCCCTCTTTCTGCAGCAGTTCAATGATGGTCAGAGCCGGCGATTCGCGCAAGTCGTCAATGTCTTTCTTGTAGGCGACTCCGAGGACCAGGACTCTTGATCCGTTGAGCGCCTTCTTGTGCTGATTCAGTGCGCGTCCGACCGATTCGAGCACATGGTAAGGCATGTTGGTGTTGATCTCGCCAGCCAGTTCGATGAAACGCGTACGGAAGTCCCATTGTTTGGCTTTCCATGAAAGATAGAACGGATCTACTGGGATGCAGTGTCCGCCAAGTCCCGGTCCCGGATAAAAAGGATGGAAGCCGAACGGCTTGGTGGAAGCAGCCTCAATCACTTCCCATATGTCTATGCCCATCCGCAGGCACAGAAGCTTGAGTTCGTTGACCAGGGCAATGTTCACGCAGCGGTAGATGTTTTCGAGAAGCTTGGTCATCTCCGCGGCTGCCGGAGAAGAAACCGGTACGATGCGGTTGAAAATGGCACCGTAGAGCGCGCCCGCTAACTCAGAGGCTGCTGGGTCCAGTCCACCAACAACTTTAGGAATGTCTCTTCGGGCAACGGTCTGATTTCCTGGATCTTCGCGCTCGGGAGAGAACGCTACAAAAAAAGAGTCCCCACTCGATTCCCCGTCCCGTGAGGCCTTCAGGTTTCGCTTATTGCCTTTTTCGAGGATGGGCACCAGAACTTCTTCTGTGGTTCCGGGATAGGTTGTACTCTCCAAAATTACCAACTGGCCGGGCTGGAGGTGGGGTGCGATCGATTCTGCGGTCCCCGTGATATAGCTGAGGTCGGGCTCATGATACTCATTAAGTGGAGTAGGCACGCAAATGATCACAGCGTCCATGCGCTCGATCTCGGAGTAATCGGAGGTGGCGGAAAGTCCCTGGCTGCAGGCCCGCTGGATCTCAGGTGCCGTAATCCGGAAAATATAGGAGCCGCCAGCATTGAGCGTAGAAACTTTCAGATCGTCGATGTCGAAACCGGTGACCGGGAATCCCTGCTCGCTATACAGCAGAGCCAGTGGAAGCCCGACGTATCCGAGTCCGATCACGGCGACTCGTGCCTGACGTTGCTCAATTTTGCTCTTTAACTCGGAAACACGTGTCGCCGAAACGGTTTGGCTGCTCATGATTTTGAAGATAATTAGGTCAGATTCTAGCATGCCGAGATTCCGTGTCCGGATTTTCCGACAACTCTCAGGTTCGCAGATTTGCACTGGCGAAGACAGTGAAATGTTGGCAGTGACGAGTTACTTCGGTTACTGTGTTTCGCGCGACAGAAATGGGGCCTTACAACATGCGAAAGCTCCGCCTCGTCTTGGTTGCCGTGTTGCTTGTGCTGCTGTTTTTCTCAGCCACCTCCGGAAGATTTTTCGTGATCGATGAGGCGCACCGCGCAGACGTGATCCTTGTTCTGGCGGGCGAAACTGATCGTCGTCCCGCGCGGGGCCTGGAACTGTTGTCCCAGAACTACGCCCCAAAAATGCTCTTGGACGTTCCCGCCGCGGCGAAGATTTACGGGCGGAGCATGGTGGAACTTTCGCAGCAGTACGTGCAGCAGTTGCCGCAGGAGCAATCCGTAACCATCTGCCCGATCCTTGGTCTCTCGACCAAAGCGGAGGCCCAGGACGCAGCTCGTTGCCTGCAGCAGTACCAGGCGCACACGGTGTTGCTGGTCACGTCGGATTACCACACGCGACGCGCCTTGAGCACGTTCCACAGTGAATTGCCGGAGTATGAATTTCATGTGGCGGCCGCTTACGACCCGCAACAGTTCGGCGTGTCCTGGTGGAAACATCGGCAGTGGGCAAAACTAAACTTCGACGAATGGGTCCGCCTTGTATGGTGGGAGACGGTCGACCGCTGGCGGTAGTGGTTACTGCAAGGATTCCACTGCGAGAAAGCCAATTGACCAGCGCAGGGGCGCTGGTTACGATTTCACCAAACAGACAGAGAACTCCGAAGCTTGTTTTCGGATGACGACTGGTGCAGTCAATATGGTGAAAAGCATATGTTGCGCAGACTCATTAGCTGGCTTTTGGTTCTTCTGACGCCGGCAGCACTGATCGCGGCCGACGCAGACACAGCTGTGCTTTACGGCACCGGCTCGGTGTATTTGAATGGATCGCTGCTTTCAAACTCCTCCGCCGTAACCACCGGAGACGTCATCCAGACCAAGGAAACTGGAGCTGCGAATCTCAACGCAGCTGGCTCTAGCGTGGTAATTGAGTCGAATACGATGTTGAGATTCCAAAGCAGCGGACTCGCGCTCGACCGAGGAAGCGTGTCCGTTGCCACCGGAAAGGGCCTGAGCGTTTTTGCCCGCGACTTCAAGATCAGTCCGGTTTCGGGCGCTTGGACGGAATTCTATATCTCGCGTGCTAGTGGCGTGATCCAGATCATCGCCCGCAAAAACAGTATCACGGTAAGCTGTGGCCCAACTACGGCCACCATTAAGGAAGGACAGCAAGTCTCGCGCGACGATGCGGCCGACTGCGGAGTCGCGGAGAAACGCGGGGGTGCGGCGACAGCGGCCAAGGCACCCATCCTCACCTCGACCTGGGCGGAACGGGCCGGCATTGGAGCCGGTGGCGCGCTGCTTGTATGGGTATTGGCTCACGATGATGACCCCGTCAGCCCCTCCGGTCCTTAGTTCTGAGATCACACCAGTGGCGGGTTGCATTCCTGCGGTATTGGGATCCAAGCTGTACAGCACCGACTCCTCGCTAGACGTTCACGCTGTGGCGATCAAGGTCGCAATCGCAACCAATAAAGCCAAGGACCGGTAGCCCGCCCAAAACCTATTCATGGACATCGACGAATCTCCTTCGTCGCACTCAGATGAAGGCGGAACAACTCCGGATGCCAAAAGACACCGGAAAAGAGATTTCCGATGATGACGACAGACCTTCGCCCTGTGGTTGTCCTGTGCGGAGGATACGCCGGGAAGGTTCTTCGGAATCCTTCGCATTGCCTGATCCAATGTGTTGAGGGGTTTATGCGATAGGTTCTAGTCAATTTCCCGATTACCCAATTGGCTCGGCTTGCCCCTCCTCTGGCCGAGCGTTAGCATGAAAGGTTGCAAGGAGGCTTCATATGGCAACTGATACTCTCACCAGCCCTGTTATTGCAGGAAGCGCCAGTCATCCCAACGTGTATAGGAACTTCATAAATGGCGAATGGGTTGAAGCCAGTACCGGCGAGACTTTTGAAAACCGCAATCCGGCCGACACCCGTGATGTAGTCGGAATCTTCCAGAAATCCGGCAAAGCGGACGTTGATGCGGCCGTCGACGCCGCCAGACGCGCATTCCTGAAATGGCGACTGGTTCCTGCGCCCCGGCGTGCGGAGATCATTTACCTCGCCGCAGAAATGTTGGCCGAACGCAAGGAAGACTACGCCCGCGACATGACCCGCGAAATGGGCAAAGTCCTCAAAGAAACGCGGGGCGACGTTCAGGAAGCCGTCGACACTGCTTACTACATGGCCGGGGAAGGAAGGCGGATGTTCGGACCAACCACGCCCTCGGAGCTGCCCAACAAATTCGCCATGGCTATCCGCCAACCGCTCGGCGTCTGCGGAATGATCGCGCCCTGGAACTTCCCAATGGCGATCCCATCGTGGAAGCTGCTGCCCGCCCTGGTGTGCGGCAATACCTGCGTTATCAAGCCAGCTCAGGACACTCCGCTTTCCACCTTCAACCTCGTGCGTGTTCTCGCGGATGCTGGCGCGCCGAAAGGCGTGGTGAATATTGTCACGGGATTTGGCCCGGAAGCTGGTGCACCGCTGCTCGAACATCCAGAGGTGCGTGCGATTTCGTTTACCGGATCAAGCGCGGTTGGGCGAACTATCGGCACAACTGCTGCTAAGAGTTTCAAGCATTGCTCGCTCGAACTTGGCGGTAAGAACCCCATGATCGTTCTCGACGACGCGAATTTAGATCTCGCCATCGAAGGCGCCTTGTGGGGAGCGTTCGGCACTACTGGCCAGCGTTGCACCGCCACCAGCCGCATTATCGTGCACAAGGGCGTCTACAGGGAATTCGTGGACCGCCTGGTCGAGCGCGCGGGCAAGCTGCGGGTCGGCAACGGCCTCGATGAAACCACCGACATGGGTCCGGCCATCAATGAGCGCCAACTCCAGGGCGACCTCGAATATGTCGAAATCGGCAAAGCTGAGGGCGCGAAGCTGCTGTGCGGCGGTAATCGTCTGGACAAAGGCGATCACCAATATGGATTTTTCATGGAGCCGACCGTTTTTGGCGATGTTGATCCGAAAATGCGAATAGCGCAGGAAGAGATCTTCGGCCCAGTGGTCTCAGTGATCCCCTGCGAGGGCTTCGAAGATTCCATCGCCATCGCCAACAACATCGAATACGGCCTGTCGTCATCGATCTACACGCGAGACGTGAACAAAGCTTTCACCGCCATGCGCGATCTGTACGCTGGTATTACCTACATCAATGCTCCGACAATTGGCGCTGAAGTTCACTTGCCGTTTGGCGGGGTGAAGGCCACCGGCAACGGTCATCGCGAAGGGGGAATCGGCGCGATTGACTTTTATTCCGAGTGGAAGGCCGTGTACGTGGATTACTCGGATAAGTTGCAGCGGGCGCAGATTGATCGGCCGGAATAAAAGAACCGTCGTTGGTCGTCGGTCGTTGCTCGTTGGCCAAGATCAAGCGCAAAAGCCATAACCACAGGGCGGCCCTAATGATTTCTGAAACGTAAAAATATAAACGTGAATAGTGCCACGATTCCGACGCCGAACGTGGATACCAAAACCGTCGGAAACCAAAACAGGAATACTCTCAAGAATCTACTTTCGAGCCGGCTGGCCGAAAAGAACAACGCGAAGAACAAAGCGGCCAGGACCCAGAACAGCGGCGAAAAGATACTCTCCGCCAGTCCATCTGCCACGGCAGCCAGCCCTGTTGCCTTCTCAGTACTGATGCCTTTAAACACAGACCAAGAGCCTGGGATGAATTCCGCTAATAATATCGCGGCAAGCCCGCTTAGAATGCCTTTCGCGTAGATCTCATAGCTTCAAATTGGAGGATTATACGCCGAGCGTCTCGCATCCTAATCGAGGTCCGCAGCAAGCCGATCCCGGATTTCTCCGTCTATTAACGGTTCTCAGCGGTTAAAATTGTATATGCCCCTTACCCAGACCCTAGCAATCACCCCCGCCCAGCGTCTCGACAACTTGCGCTACGCCATCCGCGACCTGGTCGGCCTTGCCAACGAGGTCAAGAAGCAGGGCCACAAGATTCTTTTCCTGAACGTCGGCGATCCCAACATCTTCGACTTTGCCACGCCCTCGCACGTGATCGAAGCCGCATATCGCGCCATGCGCGACAACAAAAACGGCTACGCGCCCTCAGAGGGAGTTCCTGAAGCGCTTGAAGCCATTCGCGCGGAAGCTGTTCGAGGGGGAATCAGCAGCGTGCAGGACGTTTTCATCACCAACGGCGCCGGTGAAGCGGTGGATGTTTGTCTTACCGCGTTGCTGAATCCGGGCGAAAACGTGCTCACCCCCAGCCCGGACTATCCGCTCTACACCGCGGTCCTTTGCAAGACGGGCGCCGAGATGAACTCGTATTTTCTAAACGAGGAAGACGGTTGGCAGCCAGAGCTCGACGACATTCGGCGGAAGATCAACCCGCGCACCCGGGCTATCATCCTGATCAATCCAAACAATCCTACCGGCGCGTTGTGTACGCGGAAGATGCTGGAGCAAATTGCCGAGCTTGCACGCCAGCACAACCTGCTCATCATCGCCGACGAAATTTACAACAAGCTGATTCTCGATGGCGCAGAGCACGTCTCAATCGCCGCTGTCGCTCCCGATATTCCCGTCGTTACCATCGGCGGGTTATCGAAAAACTATCTGGCACCGGGATGGCGCATCGGATGGGGCATTGTAAGCGGCGAAGCTGCCGCCGTGAAGCCGTACATCGAAGGCATCCACAAACTGCTGCGGGCGCGGCTCTCAGCGAATCATCCCGAGCAATATGCGATCAAAGTTGCGCTCGAAGGGCCGCAAGATCATTTGATCGAGGTGCGCAGAAAACTCAGCGCACGCCGGGACATCACCGTCGAAGCCTGCAACTCCATTCCGCGGATGAGCTGCGTCGCTCCGCGTGGCGCCTTCTACGCTTTCCCGAAGATTGACATTCCTGACGGCGACGACGTGTTTGTGAAAGACCTTCTCCTGCAGAAGCACGTCCTGGTGGTACAGGGCTCCGGCTTCGGGCAGAAGCCTGGGACCAAGCACTTCCGCATCGTATTCCTGCCGCAAGAGGAAGTTCTTAGAAAAGCGTACGCGGAGATTGGTGAGTTCATGAAGGTCCGTTACTAAGTTCCGCGTGATCTTCCTTCACCAAGGAGATCCCATTAGCTTTTGAGTCTTTCTCCCGAATCTGCTTAAATCGGCCTACGTGATCGACATCCACTGCCACATCCTGCCCGAAGTGGACGACGGCCCTAAATCCTGGGAGACCGCCGAGAGCATGTGCAGGATGGCGGTGAAGGATGGCATCGAGCACATCGTCGCCACCCCCCATGCGAACGATCGTTATTTCTATGATCGCGAATACCTCTCCGGCCTGCTGCAAGATCTCCAGAAACGGATTGGAGAAACTCCGAAACTGAACCTGGGCTGTGACTTTCATCTCTCTTACGAAAATCTGCAGAGCGCCATGGCGACGCCGGAGCGCTATTGCATCGGAAACACCCGCTACCTGCTGGTTGAGTTCAGCAATTTCAGCATCCCGGCGCAGATGGACGAGTGGCTTAGCGAGATCCACGAAAAAGGGATTACGCCGATCGTCACTCATCCCGAGCGCAATCCAATTCTGCAGCAAGCGGCGGAACGGGTCTTGCAATGGGTTGCACTGGGATGTGCGGTGCAGGTGACCGCATCAGCCATTACCGGCGCGTGGGGAGCACGGGCGCGGCAATCGGCTGACTGGCTCTTGAAGGAAAAGGCGGTTCACTTTCTCGCGACTGATGCGCATGACACCGAACGCCGGCCGCCGGTACTCTCCAAAGCTCGAAGCATCATTGCAAAACAATTTGGGGAGGAAGTCGCGCAGGCACTGGTTGCGGGAAATCCAGGGGCGGTGGTGAAAGACCAGCCGTTGCCTCATTTCAATCAATAGTTGGCGGGGAAAACTTACCGGCTAGGAGAAATGTCGGGCAAACTGCTGGCAGGCGGAGTAACCGGAGTAGAGACACGTGCCGGCGCGGAAGGAGCAGTGTTCTGGGCTGGCACTGAGGAAGGCATCGCAACCCGAGTAACGGCCTGAGTTCTTCGCGAGAGCTGCGGCTCTGAAACCATAGCGCTCTCTGGATTCAACAGGTGCACGTGATCGGGGCCAAGCCCCATCCGGATCAGCGCGCGAGAGTCTGGAATGCTCTTGCTTTGCCAGCCCTGCTCGGCCTGGTAACGGCGCATCGCCTGTTGCGTCGCTTCGTCCCACTTGCCGGAAGGCTCACCGGTCATGTAGTGCTCACGAACCAGCGCTTCCTGGATCTGCCGGGTACGTTCGCCATCGATCGCCTGCTGTCCGCGGGGTTTCCGTGATTTCTTGGTCGCGTGGCGGGAAACTTTGTGCGTCTTTGAGCTTGGGTGCGACGAGGCGGAGGTTTTCTTTGGCGGCGCGCTGGCCACAGACACAGATACGGTGAGCAGCAGGCCCACGGCTATGATCGCCGATTTTGTTCGCCGCAAAGAATGCATCCGCGAGTCCTCCGTTCCAGCTATTTCACGCAAAGGCGAAAATGGCGTCCACTCTCTAGAAAGCAATTCCAGAAAGCAACTCAGCAATTTCTGGCGCCGACCATCATCTCGCGGAATTCGATTCAGCGCCAGTGCCGTTGGTGCAGGGTAACAGTTACGGAAGTGTGCCGGCGAGGAAAATGGTGCCGCCGTTCTGCCCTGCGCCTCTTTGACGCACCAGGAACACCACATCCTGGCCGCTTTTCAGACTCAACTGGATGCGATCGAATTCGTCCTCGCTATTTACTGGCTGCTTGTTGATCTCGAGAACAACGTCCCCTCGAGTCAGGCCGACATCGTCCGCAAACGAGCCCGGCTTCACGTCTTGGACGATCACTCCCTGTCCAGATGGAACATTTAGCCGGTTGGCCATCTCCGGTGTCAGCGGATGCACCGTCATTCCCATCTTGCTCTGTTTAGGCGTTGACTCTTCGCCGTTTTCCTCGTCTTCACCCAAACGAGTAGCGAACAGCTTGGCGCGGTCAGCCACGGTAACCGTAGCCTCTTCTTTCTTGCCATTACGGAAATAACCGAGCGCCACCTTGGCGCCGGGCTTGCGGCTCGCAATATCGGACACCAATTCGTCGCCGTTCTTTACTTGTTTGCCGTCCACCGAAACAATCGTGTCGCCTACCTTGAGACCAGCACGTTCAGCTGGGCTGCCGGCTATGACATTCGAAATCGTGATCCCGGATTGCACACCGTACACGCGAGCAATCGCTGGGTTTTCCTGCGCGTTGAATTCAATCCCAATCGATCCACGTTGGACCCGGTGTTCGGGGCCGGTAAGCTGGTTATAGACCTGAACAATAGTATTGGATGGCAGCGCAAAGCCAACCCCGGCATAAGCATTCGTGTCCGTCAAAATCGCCGTATTGATGCCGATTACTTCGCCATCCATATTGACCAGAGGTCCGCCAGAATTGCCGGGATTAATGGCCGCGTCGGTCTGGATGAAAGACTGGAATTGCCGGTTCGGCACAATATTGCGGCCCTTGGCAGAAACAATGCCGGCGGTGACGGTAGCCTGTAATCCAAAAGGACTTCCCACTGCCAGCACCCAGTCACCGACCTGCATGCTGTCTGAGTTCCCCAGCTTCGCTACCGGCAGGGAATGATCAACGTCAACTTTGATCACTGCCAGATCGGTTTCCTGATCGGTGCCTATGACCTTGGCATCGTGCTGAACTCCAGGCGCATCATCCTGCAATCGCACTCGTATACGGTCGGCCTTCTCCACCACGTGGCGATTGGTGACAATGAATCCTTTAGGATCAACCACTACACCGGAGCCGAGTGACCGCTCACGTACCGGACCGCCGTCGCCGCCAGGGCCACCAAAAAACTTATCAAAAAAGTCGCCAAACGGGTTTTCCTCATCGTCCCCAGGATTCTGGCCGCCGCGTCGCCGGGCTGCCGGCTTGACCGTGGATTCCGTATTGATGTTCACGACAGCGGGTTCGAGCGACTTGGCGATCTGAGAGAACTGGCTTGACATCTGCCGGGGGGCGGGTACGCTCAAGGGAGTAGCATCAGACGATCTCTTTTCCTGCCCTTTCACTCCGACAGAAACCACAGTTCCTATCAGAATGCCGACTGCCAATGTGAGCAGAATCACCAGCGTGGATGCCACACGATTGGCTTTGAAACGCCTCCACAAAGCGTTGGCGCGCACTTCCATGTTAACTTGCCTCCAATTTTCCAAACTCTTGATTATACCGTGGTTACGAACCAGGAAGGCCAGGGTTGATTCTGCCTTCATTCAATTAGACGCGCGAGACGAGAAAAGCGTTGTTGAATCCCGAACTAGGCACGTAAAGAAGTGTCAGGCGTGACGCTCCCCAATCGCGCCGCGGCGGACGCCTCAAACCGTAATGTACTCAGTTGTGGCGCTCGGCGCAGGAATTGCGTCGCCGTGTTGGCGCATGCCTTCAAGGTGGAATTCAATTGCTTCGCGGATCAACTCCTTCACTTCGTCGAGGGTTGAACCAGCAGCGCCTAAACCCGGCAGATCCGGCACATAGGCGCCCCAACTCGGCGGCGATTTTTCGTAAACCACCAGATACTTCATTTCAGTCTTGCCTGCTTGAGGATATTGTTCAACGTTCCCGGCGGAATGTCCACCGACGAATGGCCCGCGACCGTCACTGTCCCTGACTTGGAATGGTGGTGAAACTGACGATGGCTGCCCTTAGTTCGAACCAGCCGCCAGCCGTCCTGCTCCAATTACATCACGAACTTCACAACCGCCTTTCCAAGAGACTCTAGCCTGTGGCGCTAGTTCCTTAGTGTTTTGCCCGTCTTCAGCGTGTACTGGATCCTTTCCTGCGTCTTCTTCTCCCCGCACAGCGATTTGAACGCCTCTCGCTCCAGGTCGAGAATGTACTGCTCACTCACCGGTGTGCCCGGAGTGACATTGCCACCGCACAATACTTCTGCAACTTTTGTTCCGATCTTCACTTCGTGGTCGCTGATGTACTCGCCTTGCCGCATCAGGTGAATACCCAGCCTCAGCGTGGCCAGAATGTTTTCCCCTGGAGCAGGAATGTCCGTGCGCGGTAGTGGAGGCTCATATCCTGCGCGCAAAAGTTCGAGCGCCCGCGCTTTTGCGTCCGAGAGCACGCGATCGCGATTCATTGTGATCCGGTCGGAACTGCTCAAGAAGCCAAGTCCGCGCGCTTCGTGAGCAGAGGTCGAAACTTTCGCCATCGCGATGGTCTCGAACGCACGCTTCATTGCTTCCATCAGCTCGACGGATTCTCCTCTTCCGCCCGGACGAACGGAGGTCGCAGTGTCAATCGCGCGCAAAAGCATCTCTTTACATCCGCCGCCGCCGGGCAGCAGGCCGACTCCGACTTCGACCAGCCCCATGTAGAGCTCCGCATGTGGCTGGCGGGCAGCGGCATGAAGCGACATCTCGACGCCTCCCCCCAGAGTCATCCCAAACGGCGCAATCACCACCGGCTTGGGGGAAAACTTGATTGCCTGAGTCATTCCCTGAAAGGAGCGAATGGCAAGGTCGACGTCGTCCCACTCTTCTTCTTGCACGCTCATTAGGAGCAGCATTAGGTTTGCGCCGACAGAGAAATTCGGCGCGTCGTTGGTGATGACAAACGCCTCGAAGTTGTCTCCCGCGCCACCTGTTTTGAGGGTTTGTGAAACCAGTTGGACGATGTCTCCACCCAGCGTATTCATCTTGGAGTGGAACTCGATGCAACCCATGCCATCGCCCAAGTCCACCACCGACGCTCCGGAATTCTTCTTCACCACACCGTTCGATTTCTTGGCCACGGTGACGGACCACACTCCGGCCGGGACTGCGACCGGCTTATAACCGGAACTTGCGAGATCGAAATACGCGTGTCCCGCTGCGGCTTTCGGATCATCTTCGTACCAGGAATTCTTTCCCGCGGCGAGCAGCTTCTCGACATTCGGCGCTACCGGACGTCCTTCTTTCTTCATGCGTGCGACCGTCACCTCGACGCCTGCCGCATCCCACAATTCGAATGGCCCCAGTTCCCAGTTGAAGCCGAGCCGCATGGCACGGTCGATCTCAACGATGCTGTCGGAAATTTCCGGGATGCGGTTTGCGGAATATGTCCACAACTCGGAGAGCGCGGTCCAGAGGAATTGCTCGTCTTGGCTCTTGCCCGGGCCGCCGATCAAGCTCTTCAGTCTTGCTCCTGTGTCCTCGATGTTCTTCGCCATCTCGAGCGATGCGAACTTTGGCTTCTGGCGCGGACGGTACTCGAGAGACTTCCAATCCAGGGCGAGGCGCTCATCTTGTCCCGCGCCTTTTACCTTTTTGTAAAATCCGCCGGCGGTCTTGTCACCCAACCATTTGCGCTCGAGCATCTGATTGAAAAAATCAGGTAGCTTGAGATCAGTTCTCTCATCGAGATTGGCGGACGAATGCGCCTGTCCCGAACCGGTCATGTTCCGAACTACGTGTCCGAGAATGTCCAAGCCGACCATGTCTATGGTTCGGAAGGTTGCCGAGCGCGGCCAGCCGACAGCCGTTCCCGTGAGTACGTCCACTTCCTCGATTGTCAGGTCCAGCTCTTGCGTCAGCCTCATCACGTTGAGCACAGAAAACGTGCCGATGCGGTTGGCGATGAAATTCGGAGTATCCTTGGCGAAAACCACGCCCTTACCGAGATGGACATCCGCAAATTTCGCGACCACTTCCACCAGCGCAGGATCCGTGTCTGGGGCCGGGATGATTTCCAACAACCGCATATAGCGTGGAGGATTAAAAAAATGAGTGCCAAACCAGGAGCGCCGGAAGTCTTCTGAGAATCCTTCTGAGATTTTTGCAACCGGCAGGCCGCTGGTGTTGGTGGTCACGATGGTCCCCGGCTTCCGTAGGGTCTCCACTTTGTTGAGCAGCGCACGCTTGATCTCCAAATCCTCGACCACCGCTTCAATAATCCAATCCGCCTCCGCCACCCTCTTTAAGTCATCTTCAAAGTTCCCCGGAGTCACTAATGAAGTAAGGGACGGCTCAAAGAATGCCGCGGGTTTTGATTTCCGGGCAGCATCAAGTCCGGCGAGAGCAAGCTGGTTGCGGGATGCAGCGCCCGCTGGAACGATGTCGAGAAGAAAGCTGGGAATGCCGGCATTCGCCAGGTGCGCGGCAATGCGTGTGCCCATGGTTCCGGCACCCAAAACGGCAACTTTGTGAATTCGTTTCATGGATGTGAACTCAACAGACCAATCAGTAAACCACAAAGGACGCCCTTCGGGCGAAGTTGAAGGTTGACTTTGTGTTGAGGCTGACTAAGGAAGTTTATCTACCGCCCAGTCGTCTTTGCCAGCCCGGGTCACAATGATCCGGCAGTAGTGTGGTCGAGAAGAAGTGCTGGAGAATCCAAATAACGTAACTGGAAAGCCATACTCTCCGGGACCGATCCGCTTGCCGCGCTTGATCTCGAACGCGGCCTGTGGCCCGGGAGAAAAG